>Ga0082335_1001271_pt1 | contig 55166 bp, 56 predicted proteins | sample Subgrocontami58m_FD_72375 | JGI IMG/M metagenome (GOLD analysis project Ga0082335, IMG submission 72375) | Subsurface groundwater microbial communities from S. Glens Falls, New York, USA - GMW37 contaminated, 5.8 m (SPADES assembly) (version 2) ... | reverse complement strand
CCTTGGCAAGCTTCTCGATCGCCTCGCGCTTCCAAGCCGCAATCTGGGTCGGATGCAGTTCGTGCTTGGTCGCCAGCTCCGCTACCGTCTGGTGGCCCTGGATCGCCTCAAGCGCAACCTTGGCCTTGAACTCCCCGGAAAACCGTCTCCGCGTCCTCATGGTGGTTCGTCCTCTGCATCGGCGAATCCACCTTAGCCGGCTGTCTCAGAAAGTGGGACCACCTCTGCGAGCTTGTGAATGCGCTCATCCAACTCGAGCGTTACCGAAGGCGATATCGTCTCCTTTATTCTAATTTCACGACAGACATTTAAGCATATTGCCTGCATAAGCTGCGGTGAGCCAAACGCTTCCTGGGCAAGATTGACGATTTTGTCCTCCGCAATGCTGACTCCCAATGCAGCAAATCCGACTCTGCCTATCTCTTGAATTTCGCTGTTTCTCCAATACCCAAAATCAATGCCTTGTATCCGCCCGCGCAAATCGCTATTGGCGCGCACTACGTCGTGAGAGCGATATGGTACTGATGCCGTACAAATTTTTACGCCCTTTTCAGCGGCCTCTTTGAGTTGTTTGCATACCTGGGGCTGAACATTGGTATCCATGCCATGAAAGTCATCCAGAAAAACGACGTACTGAGTATTTCCAATTTCATGTATGACTTGATCAATGCCCTCGCGATTCTGAGTAGTTGTAACATCCCTCCCCTCAGAAACCGTCCGGCTTGCCGAGACACCAAGAAAACTTGCAAAAAATGCTGGTATCTTGACGCTTCCTGAAAGCCCGCCTCCTTTAGTGCGCGATGATCTCTTAGTTGTCGATGAAGGCGAACCTATCGCGTTTAGCACTCGTTCCCACAATCGATCAGCCGAGACGATTGATCCGCCACCAATTGTTATCAAATGCTTTTCAGGAACCAAGTGGCGGACCAGAGCGGTCTTACCTGACTTTGTCGGACCAGAAAGCGAAATGATAAGACCCGGCGTCTTTAGTGCGTTTACAAGTTGGCGTTCGACATCAGGATCGGAGCGGCGAACATACGTCACTGACGGAACAGTGCTAGGCGTGAAGACATCTTCGACAACGTATAGGTTCATTTGTCGGCCCAACGGAATAGCTCAATTTCCCCAGCGCTGCATCCAAATCTGCTCACCGACCGTGCAGGAAACGCGCGGGGCGGAGGACGCCGCCGGCATCACGCGCGGCTCGGGTGGAAGGCTGGCGATCTCCTGCACCAGCTTGGTGCGGGTGGCTTCCTTGAATTTCTCGCGTTCCCTGATCGGGATCACGAAAGCGCCGGGCCCGCCAATCACGCAGTCTTCGTAATAGACGTCGAGGCTGTCGATATCCATGCCCGAACCGAGCGGCACTTTCAGCATGATCGGCAGCCCATTGATGACGATGCCTTTGGCGAGGACTTCATCGCGCGTGGGCACGACCAGCGGGCCATTGTTGTTGGCGCCGTCGCCGGAAACGTCGATCACGCGGCGAATGCCCTTGTATCCGCTGTTGTCAAATAGCGCGGCACCGAACTCGAGCGCGCCGGAGATCGAGGTGCGCGAGGCGCGCCGGTATGGTGCGCGCGCGATCTCGGCGGCGAAACCGTCGGCCGCTTCCGGGCCGTCGATCAGCCGCCAGGGCACAATCACCCGGCGCTCATTGACATTGGCCCATTCGAAGTAGGTCATGGCGATCTTGCCGTGAATGCCGTCCTTCAGCGCGCGGAGAAATTCGTTTGACGTAAGGGCGTGGATATAGCCTTCGCGCTGCAATTCCTGCTCGTCCGGGTCCATGGAAAAGGAGATGTCGACGGCGAGCACCAGCTCCACGTCAACTTCGGTCGCGCCGGAAGATTGTTGGATGAAATTCGCGCCCGGCCTCGGGGCAGCGATGCCAAGGCCAAGCCACGCCGAAGCGGCGAGAATGAGCGGCAGCGCCAGCAGCCATGAGGATCGACGAGACATCCGATTCCTCCACTGGTCCATGCTGCCATGGCCCGGGCGGGCGGGAAACCGGATTCAGCCCGAACCAACACTACTTTGGGATGTGTTCCGTCGACTCGATCTCGATGCCGAAGCCGGTGACGCCGATATAGGTGCGGTTGGCGGACACCAGCAGGCGGATCGAGCGGATGCCCAGGTCTTTCAGTATCTGTGCGCCGAGGCCGACCTCCCGCCACTGGCGCGTGCGCGCGGCTTCCGACGTGTCCTCCGGCGCGGGGATGGCGCTGCTGGGCACGCCGGCGGCGCCGTCCTGCAGATAGACAATGACGCCGCGGCCTTCCTGCTTGATCTTGGCCATGGCGGCGCGCAGCACTTTCGCGCCGCCCAACACGTCGCCGATCATGTGGCCGCGATGCAGGCGCGTGAGCACGGATGTGCCGTCGCTGATGTCGCCGAGGATGAAGGCCATGTGGCGGATCTGATCGAACGGCGTCACATAGGCAAATCCGCGCAGCGTGCCGATCTCGGAAGGGACAGGAAATTCCGCGATGCGCTCCACCAGCTTGTCGCGCACCTGCCGGTAGGAAATAAGGTCGGCGATGGTGAGGAGCTTGAGACCGTGCTGCTTGGCGAAAGCCGCCAATTGCGCGCCGCGCATCACCGTGCCGTCGTCGTTCATCAGCTCCGATAGAACGCCGACCGTGGGCAGGCCGGCGAGCCGGCAGAGATCGACGCAAGCCTCCGTATGGCCGGAGCGCATCAGCACCCCGCCCTGGCGGGCGACCAACGGGAATACGTGGCCAGGGCGCACGAAATCGGCAGCGCCGCTATTGCCGTTGGCAAGCGCGCGCACCGTGTTGGTGCGCTCCTCCGCCGAAATGCCGGTGGTCAGCCCGTGGCGGTAATCGACCGAGACAGTAAAGGCTGTGCCGAGCGGCGCCTCGTTCGCCGCCACCATGGGATCAAGATGCAGGCGGCGTGCGTCTTCGGCGGCGAGCGGCGCGCAGACAATGCCCGACGTGTGCCGGATGATGAAAGCCATCTTCTCCGGCGTGCAGAGCGAGGCGGCGACGAAGAGATCGCCCTCATTCTCGCGGTCGTCATCGTCGGCAACCACGATCATCTCGCCGCGCTTGAACGCAGCGATGGCCTCGTCAACGCGATGATGATTTTCCGGCAACGGCATCTCCTTACTCCCGCATCCTTCGAGACGCCCGCCCCGCAAGTCGGCTGTAGCCGACTTGCGCATCATATATGCCGATCTCGGGTAAACCCGAGATCGGTGGCGGGCTCCTCAGGATGAGGTGATCTTTTCTACCTCATGGTGAGAAGCGTCGCGAACCATGAACTGGGCGTTACTTCGCAAATGGCCACACCGGGTTTTGGCCGACCTGGCCGCGCTGACGCAGATAGTGATCGGCGAGCACACATGCCATCATCGCCTCCCCGACAGGAACGCCGCGGATGCCGACGCAGGGATCGTGACGGCCCTTGGTCGTGATCTCGGTGTCGCGGCCGAAACGATCGACGGTGCGGCGGGGATTGAGGATGGATGACGTGGGCTTCACCGCAAAGCGCGCGATGACCGGCTGGCCGGTGGAAATACCGCCCAAAATGCCACCGGCGTTGTTGGACAGGAATTTTGGATTGCCCTCGTTGTCCATGCGGATTTCGTCGGCGTTTTCCTCGCCGGACAGCGTGGCGGCGGCAAAGCCCGCACCGATCTCAACGCCTTTGGCCGCATTAATGCCCATGAAGGCGGCGGCGAGATCGCCGTCGAGCTTGCCATAGACCGGCGCGCCCAAGCCGGGGGGCACACCCTCGGCCACGACTTCGATGACGGCGCCGATCGACGAGCCCGCCTTGCGGATGCCGTCGAGATAGTCGCCCAGGCGGGAAGCCAGCTCAGCATCCGGGCAGAAAAACGGATTGCGGCCGACTTCCTCCCAATCCCAGCGGCTGCGGTCAATCTTATGTGGGCCCATCTGCACCAGCGCCGCGCGCACGGTCATGCCCGGCACGACCTTGCGCGCGATGGCGCCCGCTGCCACGCGCGACGCGGTCTCGCGCGCCGAGGCGCGGCCGCCGCCACGATAGTCGCGCAACCCGTATTTGACGTCATAGGTGAAGTCGGCGTGGCCGGGCCGGTATTTATCCTTGATGTCGGAATAGTCCTTCGAGCGCTGATCGAGGTTCTCGATGACGAGCGCGATGGGCGTGCCGGTGGTGACCTGGCCGCCGGTGCTTTCATCCGAGAACACGCCGGAGAGGATTTTCACCTCGTCGGGCTCCTGGCGCTGGGTGGTGTAGCGCGACTGGCCCGGCCGCCGGCGGTCGAGATAGTGCTGGATGTCGGCGGCGGTGAGCGGGATGCCGGGCGGGCAGCCATCGACCACGCAGCCGAGCGCCACCCCGTGGCTTTCGCCAAAGGTCGTGACCCGAAACATATGGCCGAAGGTATTGAAGGACATAGCGTTCCACTCGCAGCCAAGTGGTAGCCCGCAGGCCCCGCGCGGTCAAATGGCCAAGGGCTCCGCGTGGCGCCGTCATCCCCTTTGCATCAAATATATAGACCACCGCGTGTTCGATGCGGCTGCGCGGGGCGACGGCCGGCGGCACGATCCCCAAATGCACCAGCAGCGCCCGGCCGGTGCAAAGATGGGAGAAAACCACCGTGTCGCGTGTCACGGCGGCATGCCAATCGCGGATCCGCGGCAGGAGCTGCTGATAGCTTTCGCCGCCGGGCGGCACAAAGTGCCAGGGGTCCTGTTCGCGCACGGCCAGCAGGTCCGCGGCTCTGGCTTTCAGGTCGGGAAAGGTCCACCCGTCCCAGTGGCCGAAGGACATTTCGGTGAGGCGCGGATCAAGGCGATAGCCGAGGGGATCAAGTCCGAGCGCCATGCGCATCAATTCCATGCTGGCGCGGGCGCGGTTGAGCGGGCTCGAGACATAATCGAGGTCCGCCGCCGCACGGCCGTCGCGCGCCAAGAGGCTGCGCAAGATTTCGCCGCAGCGCTGCGCCTGGGCACGGCCGGCGGCACTCAGCGGATTGTCAGACTGGCCTTGCAGCCGCTGCTCGGCGTTCCACTCGGTTTCGCCGTGGCGGACGTAATAGAGGACGGGCGGCTTCATCGCCGGCTCGTGCGACCTCACTCCTTGTGGTTGACCGTTATATCCGGCGCATCTGGATGCTTCATGCCGACGATGTGGTAGCCGGCATCGACATGATGGATTTCACCGGTCACGCCGCGCGACATGTCGGAAAGTAGATAGACCGCGGTGTCTCCTACCTCCTCCGCCGACACATTACGCCGAAGCGGGGCGTTAGCCTCGGTCCATCTCAGAATATAGCGGAAGTCGCCGATGCCGGAGGACGCCAACGTCTTGATCGGTCCGGAGGAGATGGCGTTCACCCGGATATTCTTCGTGCCGAGATCAGCCGCGAGGTAGCGCACGGAGGCCTCGAGCCCGGCCTTGGCGATGCCCATGACGTTGTAATGCGGCAGCCATTTCTCCGCGCCGTAATAGGTGAGGGTGAGAAGAGCGCCGCCATTCGGCATCAACTTTTCCGCGCGCTGGGCAATGGCGGTGAAGGAGTAGCAACTAATCAACATGGTCTTGCTGAAATTCTCCGCCGTGATGTCCACATAGCGGCCGGTGAGCTGGTCGCGATCGGAAAAGGCGATCGCATGCACGACGAAGTCGAGGCTACCCCATTTTGATTGAATGGCGGCGAAGGCGGCGTCGATGGTGGCTGGATCGGTGACATCGCAATGGCCGACGACAAGCGCGCCGATTTCCTGCGCCAGCGGCTCGACGCGCTTGCGCAGCGCGTCACCCTGATAGGTGAGACCCACCTCCGCGCCGTGATGGCGGCAGGCCTTGGCGATGCCCCAAGCGATCGAGCGGCTGTTGGCGAGTCCCAGAATAAGGCCGCGCTTGCCGCGCATGAGACCCGAGGCTTCCGGCATGACGCCCCCTGCTTTGCCGGTTCCCGGCTGCTGACCTCCTATGGCATAGGGTCATGGGGCCTTCAAGCAAAGGCGGATTCTATTGCCGGACGACGTTAACTCGCTGGAATATAGGGCCTTTGAAGGGGTTTATTTAACAGGTAGCGCGGCTGAGAATGGCTTGTCGTCGGGCAGCGGGGCTCCCCCCGGGAGGCGTCATTGAGCGGATTCAAGGAGGGTGTCCAAATGGCGATCCCGGCGCTGCGGCGTTACGCGCGGGCACTCACCCGCGACGCCGACGTGGCCGACGACCTGGTGCAGGATACCCTGGTGCGGGCGCTGCGCTCCCAGCATCTGTTCCATGGCGGAGAATTGCGCAGCTGGCTCTATACGATCCTCATCAACTTGAACCGCAACCGCCTGCGCACGCTGGCGCGGCGTCCGCCGCTGACGGTGATCGGCGAAAACGATGCGCCCGACATGAGCGGACCGGAGGCGGGAGGGCGCGACATCGAGCGCGCGCTGGCCTCTCTGGTGGAGGAGCAGCGCACGGCGCTTCTGCTTGTCGTGCTTGAGGGGCTCAGCTACCGGCAGGTCGCCGAGGTGCAGGGCGTGCCGATCGGCACGGTGATGTCACGCTTGGCGCGGGCGCGCGTGCAGATCAAGGCGTATCTCGACAGCGAGCGGCCGGTCCTGCGGCGCGTGAAATGATCCAAGGCAAGAATGGCGAAGAAGGACAATGAAGAATAACGATCTACCGGTGACCGAGGAGGAGCTGCACGCTTTCGTCGACGGCGAGCTTCCGGCCGACCGGCGCGAGGCGGTGGAGGCGTGGCTTGCCGCGCATCCTGAGGACGCCGGCCGCGTCGGCGCGTGGCGGGCGCAAAGCGAGGCAATCCGGGCGCGCTATCACGACGTCGCAGCGCAGCCGGTACCGGCCCGCTTAAAGCTCGACCGGATGAGCTACGCTGCGCGATCATGGAAGATCATGGCAGCCGCGGCGGTGGTTGCGGCTTTTCTTGTGGGCGGCCTCGCAGGCTGGATGGCGCGGGGAATAGCCGCGGTCGCGCCCGGTGAATTCGAGATGCTCACCGCGCAGGCGCTGGATGCCCATAAGCTATACGTGGTCGAGGTGCGGCATCCGGTGGAAGTGCCGGCAGCCGAAGCCGATCATCTGGCGCAATGGCTGTCGAAGCGGGTCGGCTACCCGATGCGGGCGCCGAATCTCGAACGGCTGGGCCTCAACCTCGTCGGCGGGCGGCTGCTGCCCACCAAGACCGGCGCCGCGGCGGCCTTCTTCATGTATGAGAACGCCTCCGGCGACCGCTTCACGCTCTATTGCGCGCGGGCGAAAATGCCGAACACAGCCATGCACTACAATGCCGCGGATAAAGCCTCGGCCGTCTACTGGGTGGACGGTAACGTCGCCTATGTCGTGAGCGGGGCGGCCGAGCGCAAACAGCTATGGAAGGTGGCGCGGGCCGCCTACGAGCAGATCGAGCCGCGCGCCGCGCAACCGGAACGCGGCTCGTGAGCGGCGGGAATCTGCTCACTCCATATCCTCCCGCGGATTATAGGGCTTGCCGTCGCGCCATTTGCGCATCAGCTCTTCGAGTTCCTTGTCGCGGCGCTCCGGCAGCATGATGCGCACGGTGGCGAATAGATCGCCCTTGCCCTGCTTGGAGGAGATGCCTTTGCCCTTGAGGCGGAAGATGCGCCCGCTATTGGTGCCAGGGGGGATCGACAGTTCCACCGCGCCGTCGAGCGTCGGCACGCGCACCTTGCCTCCGAACACCGCTTCATAGAGCGTGACCGGCAGATCGAGCCGCAGATCGACGCCATCGGCCTTGAAGATCGGATGCGGCGCGATGGAAATCCGGATCAAAAGATCGCCGGCAGCGGCGCCGGGTCCCGGCAAGCCCTGCCCTTTCAATCTGATTGTTTGCCCGTCAGTCATGCCCGCGGGAATTTTGACATCCAGCTCCTTGCCATTCGACAGGCGCAGACGCTTGGAGCCGCCCTTCACCGCTTCCGGCAGCGTGATGGTCAAGTCAGCGCTGATGTCCTGGCCCCGGCCGGCTCCGCCAAAATCCTCGGGCTCGAAATGCACACCCGCGCCACCGCGCGCACCGCGCCCGCCGCCCCTGCCGCCGAACATGTCTTTCAGGATATCTTCGAAGCCGCCGAAGCCGCCCGCGCCGGCGCGGCTGCCGCGCCGTTGAAATCCGTCAGAACCCCAATTGAAGGTCTCAAAGCCCTCGCGGGAGAAGCCGCCTGGATGCGCGCCGGCGCCGGCAAAGCCCTGAAAGCGCGGCTTGCCTTCGGCATCGATCTCGCCGCGGTCGAAGGCCTTGCGCTTCTCGTCGTCGCCGAGGATTTCATAGGCGGCGTTGAGTTCGGCGAATTTTCCGGCCGCTTTCGGGTCTTGTTTGTTGGCGTCGGGGTGCAGCTTTTTCGCCATCCGCCGGAAGGCGCTCTTGATGTCAGCCGCGCCGGCCCCCTTGGCCACCCCCAAGACCTCATAGGGGTCGCGCATTGATCGAACTCCGGTCAATCCCTCTCGGCCGGGCGAAGCCCAGCCTGTTGACCGCCAATGTGGGGGGAAAGCCGGTTAAGTGCAACGACGCAAGTGTGGCGGTTCAGAAGTTCCCCATTGCTTGCGGCCGGGTCGGGAGGGAACTTCTGAACCAAAGCCACACTGGCAACTAACCCATTTCTAGTGTCCCTTTGAATCCGAAGTTCGCCAGAGCGCTCTCAGCACGGCGTGTGCGAACTTCGGATTCGGGACACTAGAGTCTGATCCGATTAGATTGAATCGGATCAGTCTCTAGATTCCTTAGTTTATCGCGCAATCTTACGGCGAACCGGTTCCCACTTCGCCGGATTGCGCTCTAGCCAGCGTCAGGAGCTTTTCTTCCAGGGTTTCAGGCTGCGCACTTCCCATTTGCCTTGGTGAACACGGCAGGCCTCGCCTTGCAGCCAGGATTCGCCGGTGCCCTCGCGCAGATAGCTCGCCAGGAAGTCCTGGCAGGTGAAGCCGGCCGAATTATAGGCCGAGGCGACGGGGGTGACGGTGCCGCGGGCGCCGGTCTGCGGGTTTTCCCACGGCTGGCTGCTGCCCTTGCCGCCGCGCGCCAAGACTTCCGATGCCGCCGCGCGGGCATAGGCGAGATCGTCATCGGACGCTTGCGCGTTCGCCATTTCCGCAACGGAAGTCTCGGCAATGGAGCCGGTCTGGTCCGTTGCCGCCTCGTCGGCGCTTTTCTCGAACAGCGAACCCAGCTGGTAGGAAAAGCTGCAACCGCCGCCGGCCAAGGCAACCGCGAGAGCCGCCACAAGGGCAAACCGCGAGGAAAGCCGCGAGGAAAGCCGGCATAGGCTCCTTGGCGCGGTTCCATTATAAGGAAGCCGAGCGAATACAGGTTTTGGCGTTAAAGCCACGCGAGTACCCCTGACGATGACCGACGCAGCTCCAATTGAACACTCCGGACGGTTAACGAAGGGTGACTTCGGCGATGCCGACGAGCCGTTACGGCTATTTTCCGCCTGGCTGGACGAGGCGACCCGCAGCGAGCCTTCCGATCCCAACGCCATGGCGCTCGCGACCGCCGACACCGGCGGCCTGCCGAATATCCGAATGGTGCTGTTAAAGGGCCTCGACGCGCGAGGATTCGTTTTCTACACCAACATGGACAGCCAAAAGGGACGAGAATTAGGCGGCCAGCCGCAGGCGGCGCTCGGCTTCCATTGGAAATCGCTGCGGCGGCAAGTGCGCCTACGCGGCCCGGTGACGCAAGTGAGCGACGCGGAGGCGGACGCCTATTTCGCGACGCGCCCGCGCATGGCGCAGATCGGGGCCTGGGCGAGCCAGCAATCGGCGCCGCTGGAAAGCCGGTTTGCGCTGGAGCAGGCGGTGGCGCGCTACACCGCGAAGTTTGGGATCGGCGCCGTGCCGCGGCCGCCGTATTGGATTGGTTATCGGGTGATGCCGCTGGTCATCGAGTTCTGGCGCGAAAAACCGTTCCGGCTGCACGAGCGCGTCGAGTTCCGCCGCGCCGGCCCGGATGCGCCTTGGGTAAAGACGCGGCTCTATCCATAAACCGGCATATTCGCTCAATGCGACGGAAACTTCCCTCCCCCTGAAAGGGGGAGGGTCAGGGAGGGGGTCATCGTTGTGCCAATTTGTGGGATCGTCGCCAACCCCCACCCGATTTGCTGACGCAAATCGACCTCCCCCTTTCAGGGGGAGGTGTGTGATAATGCCGAAACTTCACCCTGCTTGGAAATTGCCCAATTCATGCCGACCCCGACCAACCAGCCGCGCCGTACATTGCTGCTCACCGGAGCCAGCCGCGGCATCGGCCACGCGACGGTCAAGCGCTTCTCCGCGGCGGGCTGGCGCGTCATCACCTGCTCGCGCCATCCTTTTCCGGAGAATTGCCCGTGGGAGGCCGGGCCGGAGGATCACATCCAGGTCGATCTTGCCGACCCGGAAAACACCACGGCGGCGATCGCCGAGATCAAGCGCCGGCTCGGCAACGGCGAGCTGCACGCGCTGGTCAACAACGCGGCGATCTCGCCCAAGGCCGCGGGCGGCAAGCGGATGGGCACGATCGAGACCAATCTCGAAGACTGGCAGCACGTATTTCAGGTCAATTTCTTCGCGCCGATCATGCTGGCGCGCGGCTTGATCGAGGAATTGCAGGCGGCCAAGGGATCGGTCGTCAACGTTACCTCGATCGCCGGCGTGCGCGTGCATCCCTTTGCCGGCGCGGCCTACGCCACTTCGAAAGCGGCGCTGGCGGCGCTGACCCGCGAAATGGCTTCCGACTTCGGCGAGCGCGGCGTGCGCGTCAACTCCATCGCGCCGGGCGAGATCGACACCGCGATCCTGTCGCCGGGAACCGAGAAGATCGTCGAGCAAATTCCGCTGCACCGGCTCGGCACCCCCGATGAGGTCGCCAAGATCATCTACGTGCTGTGCACGGAGACCTCGTCCTACGTCAACGGCGCGGAGATTCACATCAACGGCGGGCAGCATGTATAGCGGGGTACAGGGATCAGGAGTCAGGACAGGAACACAGTGTCTTTTCTGACCCCTGATACCTGACACCTGTCACAGCCACTTCTTCCATTTGAAGAAATAATACGGCAGCGCCCCCGCCGCGAGCATCAGCAGCAGAGCGAGCGGATAGCCGTATTGCCAATCAAGCTCCGGCATATTGCGGAAATTCATGCCGTAGATTGAAGCGACCAAGGTCGGCGGCAACAGGACAACCGCCATCACCGAGAAGATCTTGATGACGTTGTTCTGCTCCAAGTTCACCACGCCAAGCATGGCGTCGAGCAGGAAGGTGATCTTGTTGGTGAGATAGCTGGAGTGGTCGGACAGCGAATGGATGTCGCGCTGCATGGACTGCAATTGCGCGCGGGTATCCTTGGCCCAGCGCATCCCCTCCGCCTCGTTGGCGAGAAAGAGCAGCAGGCGGCCGAGCGACACCAGGCTCTCGCGGACTTTCGACGTCAGGTCGCCGGTGGCGCCGATGGTCTTGAGAATGACGTGGTAGGGTTGCTGGCTGCTGCCGCGGAACTCGGTCGGCTCGAAGATGTCATGCGAGACCTGGTCGACCTCGGTGCCGATCCGCTCGAGGATGTCGGCGGCGCGGTCGATCACCGCATCCAGAAGATCCATGAAAACGCCCTGGCCGGAGACGCCGGGCGGACAAATCCGCGCCAGCTTGTTGCCGACGAGGAGGAATGGCCGGGGATCGTCATAGCGCACGGTGACCAGCCGGTTTCCCGCCAGAATGAAAGTGACCGGCGTGGTGCGCGGCAGGTCGGTGTCGGATTGGCACATCAGGGTCGCGGTCATGTAGCGGGCGCCGTTCTCCACATAGAGGCGGCTGGAGACCTCGATTTCCTGCATCTCCTCGCGCGTCGGCACTGCGATGCCGACGAGGCGCTCGACCAGCTTGTCCTCCGGAAGCGTGGGGCGGACGAGGTCGATCCAGACCGCCGAGGCGGGCAGATCGGCTTCGGTTTCGACCACTTGCCGTTCAAGGCAGGTTCCGCGCGGAACATAGACCGTGAGCATGGCATCCCCGTGTCGCGCGGCCAGCACGACAAAGCGCGGCCTGCAAGGTCAACGCGGCAGGCCAGTCATGGCCTCAGCGCGGCGATTCCCGCAAGAACATAAAATGACGGGATGGGGGATAAGGAGCCCCGCTCCGTTGCGATGCATGCCCGGCTCCGGCGGCCAGAAAGCATGGCATGTGGAAAGCGGGTAAAACTCGACTACGGAGCTTGCGGCCTCAGGCCGCCGCCACAAAGCGATCATCTTCCTGCGAGGCGGCCGGGGCATAGGCCGGGTTCTTGGCGCCGCCCTGATAGCGCAATGCGGCCGCAACCGCGGAAATTCCGATATTTCGATACTGGCGATCGAGATTGGCCCACTCGCCCGCACGGATTTCCTGCCGTGTTCCGGCGCTGTTCTCAGACGTCATCGCATTTCTCCGCTCTGCTATCGCCCATGATTTGCGGGTCAGAGCTCCATACGCGGGGAAAGGGGCGGAAATGCGCGGCAAATCGCACGTTTACGTGAAGCCTCGCGCAGTCGCGGACGCGGCCCGGCGCCGGACCGCCTGCCCTCACCGATTTCCCCAGTAAATATAGGCACAGATATGGTAAGCAATGCGTTAACGTTTTTCGTGTCATGCTCACCCCGACCACCAGCCGGGCCGTTTGCGCGACCGCAGGCCAAATCAGGGGCTTCCAGCCCAGTCGCCCTTGGCCAGTGCGGCTTTCCTGCAACAGCCGCGAAAGACTATTGGGAATGCGCCTTTTGCACCTAGCAGGTCCACAGTTTTTTCGGTTATGAAATGATTCGAGAAAAAACAGCTGCCGGACGGGACGCGGCAACATTGGGTGGGGGAGCTATGGCGGCGCGTGGGCTCGCAGTTGTTATTGCTGGGCTGATGCTCGGCGGCTGCTTTCAGTCGACCCTTGAGCCCACCTCCGAGGCAAGCTTCAAGCCGCGCGACAAAAAGCTGCTGGCGAACGCGCCCTACGCGCAGGCGACGATCCCGCAGCCTTATCAGCGTCACATCGTCGATTATCACCGCAAGGAAACGGCCGGCACGATCGTCGTCGATTCCGACGCGCGCTATCTCTATTTCGTGCTGCCGGAAGGCAAGGCGATCCGCTATGGCGTGACGGTGGGTGAAGAGGCGCTCGCCTGGTCGGGCGTGGCCAAGGTCGGCAATAAAGCGGAGTGGCCGTCGTGGACGCCGACTGAGGGAATCAAGAAGCGCATGGACGTGCCAAGCTTCGTCGGCCCCGGCCCGCACAATCCGATGGGCGCGCGCGCACTCTATCTGTTCGACAGCGGCAAGGACACGCTCTACCGCATCCACGGAACCAACCAGCCCGAATTCATCGGCACGGCGGCCTCGTCCGGCTGCATCCGCATGACCAACGAGGATGTCATCGATCTCTACAACCGGGTGAAACCCGGTGCGGTTGTCGTGGTGCTGGCGCCGCAGCAGGGCGATTCCCCGCACAATCCCCAGATCGCCTTGGGCAATTTGCAGGACAACTGAAAAATCCTGAATTGCTAAGGCGAAGGAGCCCGGGCGGCGCCCGCGGCGCCGTCGATGCTTGGGCCTTCCACGTCAACGCGGACGATTTCTGGCGGTACGCCGAGCCGTAGCGGCACGATGCTGGTGCCCAGCCCGCCAGACACCACCATTTGGCGGCGTTCTTCGACGATGTGGCCATAGGCGAAGCGCGCGCCATAAGCGGAAGGCACGAGCCAAGGCCAGATAAAGGGCAGCCGCACCTGGGCGCCGTGGGTGTGCGCCGCCAGCGTCAGCGCCACATTGTCCGGCACATTCGGGAAGATGTCGGGCTCATGCACCAAGAGGATGATCGGATCCTCTGTGCGCACGCGCGCGAGCGTTCCGGGCAAATCGTCGATGCCGCGAAACTGGCCGTGGCCCAGGCGATAGGCGATCTGATCGCCGAGGCCGGCGAGCCAGAAACGATTGCCTGCCTCCCCGAGCGGCACAACGCTGTTTTCCAGCACTGGGATTTTCACGTCAGCCAGCGCCTTGCGCACGCCGTCGATGTCGTACCACCAATCGTGATTGCCGATGATGGCCCATGTGCCGAAGGGCGCATGCAATTGCGCCAGCTCCTCCGCCCATATCGCATGCGGCACTTTCTCGTCGACGAAAGGGTGGGTGGCGAAATAGTCGCCGAGCAGCACCACAACATCCGATTTCAGCGCATTGGCGGTCTCGACCACGCGCTGGATCTTCGCCCTGCCCATGTTGGGACCGCCCGCATGCAGATCGGCGATGACGGTGATGCTCAGGCGCTTGCCGCTCGGCCAGCGCGGCAAAACAATCCGATAGCGGGTGACCACAAGCCTCTGCGCCTCCGCATAGGAGTAGGCCGTCGTACCCCCGCCGGCGAGGCCAGCAAGACCGATCCCCCCGAGCAAGAGCTTGCGGCGCGTGATGCGCCGCTTCAGCCGCACGGGTGATGGAACAGCGGGATCCCGAGGAGCCTGTGAAGTCATGACCGGGTCATACCGCCGCACCTATGAAAAGAGCGTTCATGGCCGCAACGGGGCAAAGCCGGCTCTCAAACGGAAATCAGCCGCTCCTGCCTGGCCCAGGCATGAGTACGGTCGAGGGTGCGCCCCAGCCGCGTGAACATCTCATCCATCTCGTCGTCGGTGATGATAAGGGGCGGACAAAGCGACACTGTGTCGCCCGCCAGGAAGCGCGAAATCACGCCCTCCTCCTGGGCGAATTGCACGGCGCGGGCGGCTACGCCGCGCTTTGGGTCGAAGGCGCGCTTGGACGCCTTGTCGGCGACCAGCTCGATCCCGCCCACAAGCCCGAGCCCGCGTGCCTCGCCGACCAGCGGGTGCTCGCCTAGCTTTTGCAGCCGCGCCTGGAAGCGCGGCGCCTTGGCGGCGGCCTGCTCGAAGATCCGGTCGCGGGCGTAGATTTCCAGCGTCTTCAGCGCCACCGCCGCGGCAACCGGATGGCCGCCATAGGTAAAACCGTGGCCGAAGGTGCCAATCTTGCGGCTTTCGTCGAGCAGCGCGGCGTACATCTGCTCCGGCACGGTGATGGCGGCGATGGGCAGATAGGCCGAGGACAGGGCCTTGGCCATGGAGATGCTGTCGGGCTTGAAGTTCAGCGCCTGGCACCCGAACGGCGTACCGAGACGGCCGAAGCCGCAGATCACTTCGTCGGCAATCATGTAGACGTCGTATTTGGCGCAGACCGCCGAGATTTTCTCGAAATAGGTTTTCGGCGGCACGATGACGCCGCCTGCGCCCATCACCGGCTCGGCGATAAAGGCAGCCACCGTGTCCGGTCCCTCGCGCTCGATCAACTGTTCAAGCTCGGCGGCAAGGCGGGCGGCGAAGGCTTCCTCGCTCTCGCCGGGCTGAGCGAAGCGATAGTGATGCGGGCAGCCCGTGTGCAGGAAGCCGGGAAGCGGCAAATCGAAATCGAGATGAGTGGGCGGCAGCCCGCTGAGCGAGGCGCTGGCGACGGTGACGCCGTGATAGGCCTTCAGCCGGCTGATGAATTTCTTTTTCTTCGGCCGGCCGAGTGCATTGTTCATGTACCAGACGAGCTTGACCTGGCTGTCGTTGGCTTCCGAGCCGGAAGCGCAGAAAAATATTTTTGACGCCTGCGCCGGCACGATCTCCTTCAGCTTCTCGGCCAGTTCGATGGCGGCGTCGTGGCTCTTGGAGGCGAACAGGTGGCCGAAGGACAGCTTGCGCATCTGCGCGGCGGCGGCTTCAACCAGCTCTTCGTTGCCGTAGCCGAGCGCCGTGCACCACAGCCCGGCCATGCTGTCGATATAGGCCTTGCCCTCGCTGTCGTAGAGCCAGACCCCCTTGCCGCGCTCAATGACCAGCGGACCCGTCTCGCGCAAGGCGGCGAGATTGGTATAGGGGTGGATGAGGGTTTCGACGTCGCGGGCGGCGAGATTGCTGAGCGGGTTCATGACGGAAGGATTCCCATATGATCGATGCACGCATATTGATCGGCCGGGGGACCGCCGTCAAAGATCGCGGCGGTGTGGCGCGCCGGGCTCACGGCGCGTGCCGGTGAGCGGCCTAGCTGATTTCCTTCTGCGCCAGCGCCTTCAGATAGGCATCCGTGCGGTCCACGTTGAACTCCGCCCACATGATTAGATGGTCGGACATCTGATAGGTGCGCCATTGGTCGAATTTGGCCTTGGCCGGGACGACATTGCTGTCCTTGAAGACCGCGGGATCGTTGAACACGTGGTCGTAGAAATTGAACACGCCGGCGAATTCGCAGGTGATCCCGAGCGTCTCTTTGAAGAAGGCGATCTGGTCATAGAACTTGTCCTGCTTGACATTGCTGCCGGGCAGCTTGTGCAGCGCATCGGGAACGACAAACTTGTTCTTGCGTAATGCGTCGTAGGTCGTGTCGCTGGTGCTGAAGATGTTGAAGTCGCCGAGCAGGACCAGGTTTTCCGGCGAGTAACTGACCGCGTCGTCGATCCGCACATAATCCTTCGCCTTCTCCGCAAGCAGCTTGGCGAGCGCATTGATCTCGGCCACCCGCCTGGGGTCTTCCGCGGTCGATTGGCCGTAATAGATGTGGACCGTGCACAGATTGAACTTGGCCCAGCTCGACTGGAATCCGCACAGAAACGGCGAGCGCGCCACTTGGCTCATCAGCTCCGTGGCGGCCTTGCTGGGCAGCACCAGCTCGCCGGCCAGGCCGGTGAAACTGACCCGCGACTTGTCGAAGACGAAGGCGAGCCGCTCCTGGTTGCCGCTGTCGGCGTAGCTGACGTCGGTGTAGACCGCGTCCCATTGCGGGCCGAGCAAACGCATCACCTGTTTGAGCGCCACCAGGTCGCGGCGCACTTCCTGCACCGCCACAAGATCAAAGCGGCTGATGCATTCGGCGATGTAATACATGGCGTCGCGGATGCGGCCGCCGTATTTGGCGCCGCCGAACTCGCGAATGTTCCAGGTCGCGAGCAGCATCCGGCCCGGCGCCTTGGCGGGGACCTTCTTGTTCAGGCCGGAGCGCAGCGCCGTCAGCCCCTCAATGATCCTTCCCCGTTCGCCGGCTTCCTTGACCAAGCGCAGCCCAGTGTAATCCATGACGATGCCCCCCGTGCGTCTCTCGCGCATGGCAAGCATAGACTGCAAATATACATTTACAATCTGCGGAGGCGCATCACAGCTTGCGGGAAGCTGCGCCCGAACGGGGCTTTTCTTCCACATTCACGGCGGCGGCCGGCGCGCGCGGCGGGGTGGCATGCGCGCCAGGTTTGCCGTCACCGACAATATGCGCGAACGGCGCGTCGCTGAGGAAAGGCTGCAAAACCTCCCATTGGCATAGACGATAGCCGTTCCTGCGCGCGGCGAGATCCAGGTGGACGTGGCCCTCGTGATAGCCGTCCGCGTCGGGTCCCAGCACGGTACGGAAGCGCGCGCAGGCGCTCATGCGCAAGCCGTCGCGGAAATCCTTTGCAACGCTCTGATCGGTGGGTCGCACGGCCGTGCCATTGAGGAGCTTGAGCGAACGCAGGTCGAAGGCGTTGGCCTTGCCGTGCTCGCTGAGCATCGCGCCGGTGACGCGGTTGCGGCCGCGGCAGGAAAAGGAATCAAAATTCTCCACCGCGCGCAGCGGCGAGCCCAGATGCGCGGCGGTGACGGGCGCAACCACTTCGCGAATCCAATCGGTGACCGCCGCCGCCATCTCGCAGCGAAACGTGCCCGCGGGTTCGAGCGCGACCTGCCGGCCGCCGGGGAGAATGATGGCTTCGAGCTGCACCGCATCGGTGGCAATGCAGCCGCCTGGCTTGTCGATGTCCGGCAGGCTGCGAACCACGGCGCGTTCGCGCAGGCGCAGGAAGCAGGCCGAAGGAGGCGGCGGCTCCGCGGACTTCTTGGCTTCTTCGGTTTTGGCCGCTTCCGCTTCGGGCGATGCAGCGGTTTCGTCCGCGGGAGCGGCGTTGAGATGTTCAGGCCGCGGACGCGGCAGCGGAATGGTCTCCGCAGCCGCCATGTCCGCCACGCCAAGAAGCAGCAATGCAACGCAAAAAATTTTCACCCTGTCCGTTGCAGCCACAAATGCGGCTTTTCTGGGAAGCCCGTGCAGGGTCCCAACGCGGGGCTTTCAGGCCGCATCAGCAAACCCAGGCGGAATGCCTTCGCGCACGGCCGCTTCGATCTCACTGCGGTGCAGGCCAATGTCCTTCAGCATTTGGTCATCGAGCGCATTGAGTTCCGCGATGGCGGCTCGGCGCCGGCGCCAGGAAAACAATCGGCCAAGCAGATTTCGCAGAAACTGCGTGCGCAGGGCCTTTGCCCGCTCGACCGCGCGCGCATGCAGCAGGGTGTATTGCGCGGGCGTCAGCCGCCGATAATCGCGGAGCAATAGATCAAGATCGTCATCCGGCATGGCGGACTCCATCGTTTTTCTGGAGACGCTTTACCGCCGCGTGATAATCACGTAAAATGAATAATAATGATGTTTAGCATCTCTGGGAGAGAACGATGGAGCTGTCCGACCTGAACGTCTTCCGCACCGTGGTGCAGGCCGGCGGCATTACCCGCGCGGCGGAAAAACTCAATCGCGTGCAATCCAACGTCACCACGCGCATCCGCCAGCTCGAAGATCATCTCGGCGTGGCGCTCTTCATCCGCGAAGGCAAGCGCATGCACTTGTCGCCCGCGGGGAAGGTGCTGCTTGACTATGCGGACCGGCTGCTCGACCTCGCGCATGAAGCGCGCGAGTCGGTGCACGACGCCAAGCCGCGCGGGCTATTCCGCCTCGGCTCGATGGAAAGCACCGCCTCGGTGCGGCTGCCGGCTCCCTTGAGTGAATACTGCCGCCGTTATCCAGAGGTCACGCTGGAACTGCGCACCGGCAATTGCGACGAACTCACGACCCTCGTGTTGCGGGGGGAGATCGATGCGGCGCTGACGGCAGGGTCGATACCGGAAGCGCCCTTCGAAAAGGTCGCCATCTATGAGGAAGAGCTGGTGCTGGTCGCCGCGGCCGGCCATCCGCCGATCAAATCGCCGCGTGACGCAGAGTCGCGAACGATTTTAGGTTTTGAGATCGGCTGTCCTTACCGCAAACGGCTGGAGGAGTGGTTCGCCCACAAAGGCGAGATGCCCGAACGCATGGTCGAAATGTCGTCCCACCACGCCATGCTCGGTTGCGTGGTGATCGGCATGGGCGTCACGCTGGTACCGCGCATGGTGGTGGAGTCGTTTCCCGAGCGGAAGCGTTTGAGCATTCACCCGATGCCGCCGGGGTTGAACAAGGCGGTGACCTGGCTGATCTGGCGCAAGGGTGCGCGCTCGCCGAAGCTCAGCGCATTGCTGCAAATCCTGACGCCGCAAAAGGCCAGCCGAGGCCAAGCGAACCGGCGGCGCCGGGCTAACGGCAAGTAGTTCCGTTGCGACTGCCGAGCCGCCAAGACCATTGCCCGAGGCGGCGGCACCTATTATCCGTGCCATCTGCGCCACCTGGTTCCAACCTCCCCTTTCAAGGTGGAGGAAAAGTGTTGATGCTAACGCGGATGGGAAGCGGAATGACCGGTCTCGAGGCGGGCGCAGCGGCGGCCGCAAATTCCGCCCCCGGCTCGGGCGCGATCAGGTTTCTCGGTCAGGACCGGTCTTTCTGGCGGCTGCTGATCCGCGGTGCCGTGCTGCTGCTGCTCACGCTCGGCATCTACCGGTTCTGGCTGACGACCGACATCCGCCGTTTTCTTTGGGGCAACACGGAGATCGCGGGCGACTGCCTCGAATATACCGGCACGGCGATCGAGCTTCTTGTCGGCTTCCTGATCGCCATCGCCATCCTCGTCCCGATCAATTCCCTGTTCTTCCTCGCAGCGCTGGATATGGGACTCATTGGCGAACTTTCCGGCCTGCTCGCCTTCGTCCTGCTGGCGCTGCTCAGCCAATTCGCCATCTACCGCGCGCGCCGCTATCGCTTGAGCCGCACGGTCTTTCGCGGCGTGCGCTTCCACCAGAACGGCTCGGCCTGGCGCTATGCCTTCTTCGCCCTGTTCTGGTGGGTGGCGATCGTGCTGACGGTCGGCCTCGCCTATCCCTGGGCGCAGGCCAGCCTGGAGCGGTTGAAGATGCGGCACACCTTCTATGGCGACCTGCCCGGCCGCTTTGAAGGCTCGGCGCTGTCGCTATTCCTGCGCGGCTTCCCGCTGTGGCTGCTGGTGGTGGGCCCCTTGCTGGCGGGAGCGGGCGCGGCGATCCGCGCCATTGATTGGCCTGCGCTGGCGGAAGCCTTCGGCGAAGGCGGCAGCGGGCTTGCGGCGCGGGTGGAGAGCACCAATCCAGGATATGCCAGCGCGATCATTTTCATGATCTCGGCTTCGGCCTGGGCTGCGCTCGCGGCCGCCGTGCTTTACCCCGCCTTCCAAGCGCTGGTGCTGCGCTGGTGGAGCTCGGGCCTGCGTTTCGGCGATGTCACGGTCACGTCACATCTGCGCATAGGACAAGTCTACCGCGCCTATGTGCGTTTCCTGCTGTACGGGGTGCTGTTCGCGATAGCGGTCATAGTTGCCGCATGGGCGGCGTTTGCGCTCGCGGATTTCCTGACGGATGCCTCCGCGGCTCCGGAGCAGAATGAGATTACCGCCGCCGCGGTCATCGTGCTCGGCTATGTGATGATCGCGCTCGGCTATTCGACCATCTACCAAGCTACGGTGAAATTATCGCTGTGGCGGCTGGGCATGGAAGCGGCGGAGCTGTCGGACATCGCGGCGCTCGATCACGTCAAGGCGGCGGGCAAGCCGAGCTCGGCCCTGGGCGAAGGCCTCGCCGACGCGCTCCAGGTCGGCGGGTACTAGCCAATGACAATAATCTCCGGCACCGGCGTGTATTTCGACGGCGCGACAAGCGCGCGGCAGGACGTGGCGGTCGAGCTTGCGCCCGCCGCGCTTCGCATTCGCAGCCGGAGCGGAGATTTGCTTGCCGAATGGCCCTATACGGAGATCGAGCAGATCTTGGCGCCGGACGCGGTGCTGCGCGTCGGTCTGCGCGACCCAGCTATGCTGGCGCGGCTGGAAATCCGCGATCCCGCCTTCGCCGCAGCGCTCGACGATATGGCAACCACTGTCGATCGCACTGGCGCGATGCAACGGCGGGGACGCACCAAGGTGGCTGCCCTTGTCATCGCGGCGGTGGTTTCGTTTGCCCTCGTGGCGCTGTTCGCGCTGCCCGCCATCGCGACGCGGTTGACGCCGCTGGTGCCGCAGGCGTTGGAGCGCCGGCTGGGTCAGACGGTCGATGCGCAACTGCGCGCCGGACTCCACAGCAGCGTGCCCGGCCTCCCGCTGGAATGCGGCGAGACCGCAGCCGAGAAGCCGGGGCGCGCGGCGCTGCAAGCTTTGGTGAGCCGCCTGGGAGCAGCCGCAGGTTTGTCCGTATCATTGCGCGCCGGCGTGCTGCGGCGCGCGGAGGTCAATGCCATTGCGCTTCCCGGCGGGCAGATTTACGTCTTCGATGGCCTGATCGCCAAGACGGAGACCCCTGACGAACTGGCCGGCGTGCTGGCGCACGAAATCGGCCACGTCGCCCGGCGGGATGGCGTGAAAGCGGGATTGGAGGCGGCCGGCTTGTCATTCCTCTTCGGCATGCTGCTTGGCGATTTCGTCGGCGGCGGCGCAATCGTGGTGGCGGCACGATCGGTTCTGCAGTCGTCCTATTCCCGCGAAACCGAGGCCGCGGCGGATGCCTATGGAGTGGCATTGATGAACAAGCTGGGGGGTGATGCCGACGGGCTCGGAAGAATTCTCGCGCGCGTGGGCGACGTGCATGGGTCGGCGCCGAAGATTCTGCTCGCGCATCCGGCGACGGAGGATCGGGTTGCCTTCATCCATTCGATGGCAATGCCGCCTTCCGGCGAGCCGCTGCTCGGCGGCAACGAATGGGCCGCGCTCAAGCGCGTCTGCGCGGAGCGGTAAACCATGGCATCCCGCCGCTTATCCGACGAGCCGATGTCGCAGCTTGCAGTTTGGGCGCGGCGTCTAGCGCTGTTCTCGCTCGTCGCCGCCATTCTCTCCATCATCATCGTCCGCTCCGGCCTGTTGGAGATCGTGCCCGCGCTCGCCACCTTCGCCGGCGCACTGGTCTTCGCGCTGGCCGCGATTGTGCTGGCCTTCGCCGCCATTGTCGTGATCTGGCGGGAGGGCATCGACGGCTTCCGCTCCGCGCTGCTGGCACTGGGGATCGGAGCGGCGCTCGTCGCCTATCCCGCCTATCTCGCGACCAAGGCCTACCGGCTGCCACCGATCGCCGACATCACGACCGACCCGAGTGACCCTCCGCAATTCGAAACGATTGCCCGGCTGCGGCCGCGCGGCGCCAATCCGATCGCCTATCCGGGGGCAGCGGCCGCCGAAATGCAGCACGACGCCTATCCGGATATCGGGCCGCTTGTGGTTACGACCAACGCGCAACAGACCTACGAGGCGGCGCTGGCGGTCATCAGCAGGCGCAAATGGTTCGTGGTGGACGCCAGGACCCCGCAGACCGGGCGGCGCGAAGGGCATATCGAGGCCGTGTCGCGCACGCCGATCATGGGTTTCCGCGAAGACGTGGCGGTGCGTGTGCGCCCCGACGGCGACGGCGCGCGCCTCGATGTGCGGTCTGCCTCGCGTTATGGGACGCACGATCTGGGCGGCAATGCCTCACGCATCCGAAGCCTGATCGACGAGGTCGACGGACTTTTAGGCACGCAGACTTTGGAAAAGACACCGCCGGCGAGAAGGGTTCCTCAACGCCCGGCCAAAGGAGCGCCGGCGAGGCGGTAGCGCCCGTCAATCGATGGCGGCCCATCGGTGGCGACGCGGCCACGCGCCACCAGATCCTCCAGATGCGCGAGTACGGAGAGGCCGGCGCCTCCCACCAGCCGCGGGTCGATGCCGATGTAGATGGCGCGCACCAGCGCCGGGATGTCGGCGGGGCCCTTGGCCAGCCGGTTGAGGATGGACGCTTCGCGCGCCTGGCGGTGACGGATGAGGTGGGCGGCGAAGCGCGGCGCATTTTTCACCGCTCCGCCGTGGCCGGGCAGATAGACGCCCTCCGGGCGGCGCGCGAGCTTTTCCAGCGAGGCCATATAGTCGCTCATGGCGCCGTCCGGCGGCGCGACGATGGTGGTGGACCAGGCCATCACATGATCGCCGGAGAAAAGAATTTTCGGCGCGCGCAGCGCGAAGGCCATGTGGTTGGCGGTATGGCCGGGCGTCGCCACCGCTTCGATGGTCCAGCCGGGGCCAGTCGTGATCTCGCCGTCTGCCAGCGCAATGTCGGGCGCGAAGTCGCGGTCACCGCCGGCCTCCGCGCGCTTGGCGTCGCCGATGTGCAGCTGGCGTGCGGAGCGGTGTGGCCCTTCGGCGTAAGTTTTAGCGCCGGTGGCCTGCTTGATCGCCGCCGCCGCGGGGGAATGATCGCGATGGGTGTGGGTGACGAAGATGTGCGTCACCGTCTCGCCGCGCACCGCATTGAGCAGCGCGCGGACATGCGCCTCATCCGCCGGGCCGGGATCGACGATGGCGACTTGGCCGCGCCCGACGATGTAGCTGACCGTGCCCGTGAAGGTAAAAGGGCCGGGATTGGCGGCCACCAGGCGGCGCACCCCGGGTGCCACTTCCTCGACCTCGCCGGGCGCGAGATCGAAGCTTTTGTCGAAACGGATGGTGTCCATAGGGATGGGCTAGAAGTGCCGCTTTGCAAAGGCGCGGCCGGAACCGGATTTCAGGTATTTCTCAAACGCGTGTGCCTTTTCGCGGTCGCCGAAGGTAAAATAGTTCTTGATGATCCACGGGTGGAATTTTGCCGTATGAAATACTTCCCCCGCGTTATGTCGTTCTAACCTGACCTTCAAATCGTCGGTAATGCCTGCGTAGAAGCGTTCGGGATCGCTGGTACTTTGGAGGACATAGACGTAGGTCATTCGCTTCTGTCCGCCTTCGCTAAAGCTTCGGCGTGACAGCCTCCGCTTTCTCGCTCCGGCTCGCCGAGCCGGAGCTCGAAGAGCGAAGGCTGGTCGGAGTGGCAGGATTTGAACCTGCGACCCCCACGTCCCGAACGTGGTGCGCTACCAGACTGCGCTACACTCCGACTGAAGGCCGGACTTATAGCCGCCGCCTCCCGGGGCCGCAAGCACGGCCTAAAGAACGGCTCCGTCTCGATTTTCCAGCCGCTCAAACCGGCCGTTCTTTTTGGACAGAGCAGGCCCAACAGGAATAAACTTGCCCGCAAGACGGGGGTGGAGGGTCGAGCCATCACGGAGAAGCACTCATGATGCCGCTGCGACTACTTCTGACTGCGGCGCTGGCCGCAACCATCGCTCCGAATTTTGCCGCCGCGCAGAGCACCTCCGCGGCGGGCGCGGCTTTGACCGGCAAGGCCGCTTTCGGCGACTGGCAGACACAGGCGCCGGGCGTGCGGCGCCACATCAGACCGCAAGATCTTCCGGCGCCCTTCGCGACGGAGTCGGTCCGCAACCGCGTGCAGGTCGTCGTCCCTTCGGATGGCCGGCAGCTCAAGACGCTGCCCGGATTCGAGGTCAAGCTTTTTGTAAAAGGGTTGGAAGGGCCGCGGCTGATCCGCACCGCGCCTAACGGGGATATCTTTGTCGCCGAAAGCGGGGCCGGGCGCATCCGCGTGCTGCGGCCGTCAGCGGACGGCGGCAGCGCGGGCGCGAACGAAGTCTTCGCCTCCGGCCTCAACCGGCCCTTCGGCATCGCCTTCTATCCCAACAACGGCAAGCCGGAATGGGTCTATGTCGCCAATACCGACTCCGTGGTGCGCTTTCCCTATCGCGCCGGTGACCTGAAGGCGCGCGGCAGGCCTGAGGTGATCGTGCCCGCCCTGCCCTCCGGCGGCGGCCACTGGACACGCGATGCTGTATTTTCAAAGGACGGAAAGAGAATGTTCGTCTCCGTCGGCTCTGCCAGCAATGTCGCGGAAGACCTGCCGAAGCTCGACGCAGCGGCATTAGCAAAATGGATCGTGGAAAATCCGCTGGGCGCCGCCTGGGGCGTGGAGACGGAGCGCGCGACGGTCCTCGCCTTCGATCCACTGGGCAAGAACCGGCGCATCTTCGCCACCGGCATCCGCAATTGCGTCGGCATGGACATCCATCCGGCTACCGGCGATCTGTGGTGTTCGACCAACGAGCGCGACCTCCTGGGCAACGATCTGCCGCCCGATTACCTCACGCGCGTGCGCGAGGGCGCCTTCTACGGCTGGCCCTGGTATTACATCGGCGCGCATGAAGACCCGCGGCACAAAAATGCCCGGCCCGATCTTGCAAACAAGGTAACGGTGCCCGACGTGCTGCTGCAACCGCATTCGGCGCCGCTGCAAATGGTGGTGTACGAAGGCAATCAGTTTCCGGGAGAATTCAAGGGCCAGATTTTCGCCGCGCTGCACGGTTCCTGGAACCGGGAGAAGCGGCTGGGCTACAAGATCATCCGTGTGTTTTTGAAGGACGGCGTGCCGACCGGTGAATACGAGGATTTCGTCACCGGTTTCGTGGTGGATGACGCGAGCGTGTGGGGCCGGCCGGTGGGCGTGACCGTGGCCAAGGACGGCTCGCTGCTGTTCTCCGAAGATGGCAACGGCACCATCTGGCGGGTAACCTATTCCACGCGCGCCTCGGCGCGCTGAACGGCAACGGGAGCCTGCATGTATCCAATCAAAAGACAGACAGCGCATGTCCGCTGAGCCGTCCACGCGCGTGGTCAAGGCGGATGCCGGGGCAATCAAAGCCGCCGCGCAATGCCTTGCCGCGGGCGGGCTGGTGGCCTTTCCCACGGAAACGGTCTACGGGCTTGGCGCCGACGCGACCAACGGTCAAGCGATTGCCAGACTCTATGCGGCGAAAGGGCGGCCGTCGTTCAATCCGCTCATCGCGCATGTGGGCGATATCGCCGCGGCGCGGCGGCTGGCGCGCTTCGATGCCGCTGCCGAGCGGCTCGCCGCCGCCTTCTGGCCGGGACCGCTGACGCTGGTATTGCCGAAGACGGCCGATTGCCCAGTGGCCGATCTCGCCACCGCCGGGATCGACAGCATCGCCGTGCGCGTGCCCGATCATCCGGTGGCACGCGAATTGATCGCGGCCTTCGGCAAGCCGGTGGTCGCGCCTTCCGCCAACCGCTCCGGCCATCTGTCGCCGACCACGGCCGCGCATGTGCTGGCCGACCTGCGCGGCCGCATTGATCTTGTTGTTGATGGCGGTCCCACTTCCGTCGGCATCGAATCCACCATCATCGCCTGCCTGGGCGAGCCCATGCTGCTGCGGCCGGGCGGGCTTGCGCGCGCGGAGATCGAGAAGCTGCTTGGCTGTCCGTTGGCAGAAGCGCCGCAGGCCGACATGGCAGATGAAGGGGAAGCTCCGCTCGCTCCGGGAATGCTAGCCTCGCATTACGCGCCCAAGACGCGGCTGCGCCTCGACGCCAAGACTGTTGGCGCGGGTGAAGCCTTGCTGGCCTTTGGCCCGATGCGGCCGGCCGGCGAGGAACGGGCCGCGGTCAAGCTCAACCTTTCCCCGCGCGGCGATCTGGTGGAGGCGGCGGCGAATTTGTTCTCGCATCTGCGCAGGCTCGATGCGTCGGGCGCGGCGGCTATTGCGGTGATGTCCGTGCCGCGGGAAGGCTTGGGTGAGGCGATCAATGACCGGCTCGCCCGCGCCGCCGCGCCGCGTCCGCACTGAAGCCGACAAGGATTCTGGATGTCCACTCGCCGGATGCCCTCCTCCGAACTACTCGCCCGCTTCGCGGCGATCGTCGGGGAAAAATACGCCATCACCGATCCGGCGGAGCAGGAAGCCTTTCTCGTGGAGATGCGTGGGCTCTATCACGGCCGCACACCCATGGTGCTGCGGCCAGGCACCACGGCCGAAGTAGCGGCGATCCTCAAGCTCACCAATGAGACCGGCACCCCGATCGTGCCGCAGGGCGGCAATACCGGCCTGGTCGGCGGACAAGTTCCTCATGAAAACGGTGGCGAGATTCTGCTGTCGCTGACGCGGCTCGACCGCATCCGCGAGGTCGATGCCGGCTGCAACACCATGACCTGCGAGGCCGGCGTTGTGCTCGCTACTGCGCAAGCCGCGGCGGAGGCCGCGGGCCGGCTGTTTCCGCTCTCGCTTGGCGCCGAGGGAAGCTGCACCATCGGCGGCAATCTCTCCACCAATGCCGGGGGCACCGGCGCGCTCGCCTATGGCGTGGCGCGCGATCTGGCGCTTGGCCTGGAAGTCGTGCTCGCGGACGGGCGCGTGTGGAATGGGCTTAACAAGCTGAAGAAGGACAATACCGGCTACGACCTGAAAAATCTCTTCATCGGCGCCGAAGGCACGCTCGGCATCATCACCGCCGCGGTGCTGAAATTGTTTCCGCGCCCACGCGCGATGGAGACGGCGATCGCCGGCGTGCCGTCGCCCGCTGCCGCGCTCGCGCTGTTCAAGCTTGCCCGCGAGTGCGCCGGCGACAGCATCACCGGCTTTGAATTGATGCCGCGCATCGGATTTGATTTCATCGCCGAACACATGCCGGCCACGCGTGCTCCCCTCACCTCGCCGCATCCCTGGTACGTGCTGATCGAGCTTTCATCGCAGGCAACCGAGGGACTGCCGGAGACGATGCAGGAGTTGCTGGCCGCCGGCGCCGAGCAGGGCCTGATCGCCGATGCGGCGATTGCGGCGAATCTCGACCAAGCCAAGGCCTTCTGGCGGCTGCGCGAAGCCATCGTCGAGGTGCAGAAACACGCGGGCGGCTCGATCAAGCACGACATCTCGGTGCCGGTCGCGGCAGTGCCGGATTTTATCGCCGAGGCCAGCGCGGCGGTGACAGCGCTCATCCCCGGCGCGCGGCCGGTTCCTTTCGGTCATCTCGGCGACGGCAACGTGCATTTCAACGTCAGCCAGCCGACAGGCGCCGACAAGGCCGGCTACCTCGCGCGCTGGTACGAAATGAACGCGGTGGTGCATGCCATCGCGGTAAAATTCGGCGGCTCAATTTCCGCCGAGCACGGCATCGGGCGGCTCAAGCGCGAGCTGTTGCCAGGCGTCAAAGACCCGGTCGCGCTTGACATGATGCGTGCGCTCAAGCGCACGCTCGATCCCAACGGCATCCTCAATCCGGGGAAGGTTTTGTAAACTAGGCAGCCCACCCGTCACCCTGAGGTGCTCGGCGCGCAGCGCCGAGCCTCGAAGGGCGACGGCCCGGGCCGTTTATCCTTCGAGGCTCGCTTCGCTCGCACCTCAGGATGACGGATCGAAGGCGTCGATTCTGTTCGAAGCGGCCGGAGAGAAATCACGCACTATCAACGCTTCATCCCGGCAGGCCCTCGAGCGGGCGGTCACGCCCCGCAAGGCATCTTGAACGGACTCTAGAACAGTGAGAACTGACCGTCGTCCTTCTTCGCCTTCAATTTTTCTTTTGGCGCAGCGACCACTGGAGGTTCAAGCGGCGGTTCCGCCGCCGGCTCGATCAGCGCCAGCGCGTCGTGCGCGGTGCGGTTCACCGCCGTGGATACCGGATAAACCTCCAGCAGCCCCTCGCGCGCGGGCGCGATCAGCGCGGCAGCGGTTTCCGCATCGACTTTCGCGCAATCGAGCCAAAAATCGAAAGCCTCAGGCGGCACGATCACCGGCATGCGATCATGGATCGGCGCAAGCTGCCGGTTGGCCGTTGTGGTCACGATCGCCGCCGTCTCCATCTCCTCGCCGTTGGGTCCGGTCCATGTCTCCCACAAGCCGGCGAAAGCCATGGGCCCGCCGGCTGCGGGACGGATGTAATAGGGCTGCTTGCCGCCGCCCGCCTGCTTCCATTCATAGAAGCCGTCGGCGGGGACCAGGCAGCGCCGCCGCCGCATGGCGGCGCGAAAGGCCGGCTTGTCTTGCACCGTTTCGCCGCGCGCATTGATGAGCAAAGCAAAGGAACGGGGATCCTTCACCCAGGAAGGCAGCAGGCCCCAGCGCACCAGCACAAATTGCCGCTTGCCCTCGACCAGGCGCACCACGGCGATCGGCTGTGCCGGAGCAATGTTGTAGCGCGGTGGAAAATTCGGCTGCTCCGCATAGCGAAACAGCGCACGGATGGCTTCAGGAGCCGAAATCAGCGTGTAGCGTCCGCACATGCCGCAAGTCCGATCGCGCAGGAAGACGGGATTTTACAGGCCTCGTTAAAACTGCGTTAACCATAAGGTATGAGACTACCCGGGACGATCGCCAGGCCGACCGCAAGAACCTCATGGCCATTTCCACAAAGCTCGCGCCGGGACACGACGATGTCGCGATGGCCGCGGCCATCAGCGCCTTCCCCTGTGCCGAGACCAATATCAACCCGCTGACCGGGCTCGCCACCGACTATCTCAATCATTTCAACGAAGCGATCATGCTGCTGGAAATGCTCGCGGAGACGCCCGGCTGCCGGGACGATTTCTTCGCCTGGCAGCCGAGAAACTACAGCGAGCATTTTGCGGCGTCGAATTTCAAGCACCGCGACGTCGCCATCGCCGCCTATGGTGCGGCTGATCCCGCGCTGCGGCAGCGCCTGGACACGCTTGCGGACACGATGAATGAAATCCTCATGGCCACGCGCGAGGTCATGCGGCAGCCTGTTTCCGACGCCAGCGCCGGCACGATCGCGAATCTCGCGTTGCGCTGGATCAAGCCGCTGGTCGCCCGGGCCGGCGCCATCATCAACGGAACCGAGGCCAAACGCGACCCTGACCAGGAAAACACCCCGCAGGCTGCCGTCGACGCCCTGATGGCGCGTTGACCAAAGTGGCCGACCCCGGAGCCTATCCCGACCGTCCCTGCCTTGCCGTGAGCGCCGTGATCGTGCGTGGCGGCCAGTTTCTTGTCGTACGGCGCGCACGCCCGCCCGCCGAGGGCTTGTTCACGCTGCCAGGCGGCAAGGTCAAGGCCGGAGAGACCATGACGCAAGCGATCCGGCGCGAGGTCCGCGAGGAAACCGCGCTCACGATCGAGCCTCGCGCGCTTGCCGGCTACCGCGAAGTCATCACCCGCGACGGCGCAAACCGCGTCGAGCGCCACTTCGTTATCCTCGCCTTCGCCGCCCGCTGGCTTGCGGGCGAGCCAAGGCCGAACGAGGAGATTTCGGAATTCCGCTGGATCCGGCCGTCCGAACTGGCGGCGCTGCCCACCACCGAGGGCTTGGGCGAGATCGTGGCGGCCGCTTTCGAACGACTTGAACAGGGTGCCTGAGGCGCGCGCGGGCCGGCCGCGCGGGCGCATGCCATAATTCCGCGCCACCTCAACCATGATATGGGCTGCGGCTTGCCGCCGGGACCCCGCCGGCGCATAGGTCGGACGGTTACCGATTTGCTGACATGCTGAAACGGACCCTAATCCTCACTTTCCTTTTTCTCGCTTTCCCGGGCGCGCCGGCGCGTGCGGTGGAAGGCGGGGCCGCCCCTTTCGACGGCGACCTGCAGCGGCTTTCTGAAATTCTCGGCGCCTTGCATTACCTGCGGGCCATTTGCGGCGCGAAGGAAGGGCAGAAATGGCGCGACGAGATGCAGGCCCTGATAGGGGCGGAAACCTCGACCGGGGAGCGCCGGGCCCGCATTGTCGCCAGCTTTAACCGTGGCTACCGCAGCTTCCAGCAGACCTATCGCACCTGCACCCCGGCAGCGGATTTCGCCATCCGCCGCTATCTCGAAGAGGGGGCAAAGATTTCCCGCGAGATTACGGCCCGTTATGCCAACTAACCACGATCCGGCACATTAACCTTTCCTAAAATTGTGGCCTTTGCGAAGCCGAGCCGCGTGCTAACGTGGGCCGGTAACGGGGGATGGTGGAGGCGCGTCGGCGGCCTCTGGGGATCGTTCATGAGCAACCTATTGCGCGCATTCACAACTCGAGAGCCGGCTCCGGATCTCGAGCAGAAAAAGGTTGCGCTTGGATATTTGCAGGAGGCCTGGGCCGAGGCGCGTCTCGACGGGATCGACGGCGATTGCATGGCGCAAAGCTGCCTGTTCGCCGCCTTCGTCGAATTCGTTTCCACCTACGGCGAAGAGGCGGCGGCCGAATATGCGGAAGGCCTGGCCGGCCGCATCCGCAACGGTGAATTCTCGGTTGAACTGGCTCGCCAATAGGCGGGCACCCCCGCTGCGAACATTCCACTGAAATGATGCAAATTTCGCGCGGCCGGCGCCGTCAGCGCGCGCGCGGCGGCGCGTCGAGTTTGTAATGGCGATAAAGCACCGCGTCGATGTCGGCGGGGAAGAACGGCTTCTTGAGAAAGGCGGCAGCGCCGGCCTTGTACGCGCGATCAGCAAAATTTTCACTATCGGTCGATGTCATCATGACCGTCGCGACGTGAGGATGCTCGCGCCGGAGCTCGGAGAGGGTCTCAATACCGTTGAGGCCCGGCATGTTGTAATCAAGGAAGACAATATCGAAGCTGCCGTTTTTCAGCTCTTTCAGGGCTTTGACGCCTTCGTCCACTTCCGCGATTTCCAGGGGAAATTTACTCGCCGACAGAATCTTGCGCACGATGCCGCGCATGGTCGCGGAATCATCGACGACCAGCACGCGGGCGGGGATCCGCGTGCGGATGCAGCGGTCGACAATGGACTGCGCCTCCTCGGCCGTAACCGGCTTGTTGACGCTACCATCCACGTCGGCGCCGTCACTGTCCCGTCCGACGCTGATAGTGAATGGCTTGTTCTTGGCGCCCCGCGCGGCCTTACAGACACCGGCCTTTTCAGCCGCGGGCAAGGCGGCATCCAGCAAAACGAGATCGACGCCGCCCTTGGCCAGCAAGGTTTCAGCACTTGCCGCCCCATCGGCGTCGGCAACCTCCGCCGGCACCGAGGCAAGGCCTGCGCCCTGGCGCAAAAGTTCCCGCTCCGATGGCGAACGGAAGACGAGCAATACCTGAAGGGAAAGGAGTTCGCCGTTCATGCGTACAGTTCGCCGTTCATGCATCCAGTTCTCTGGTCATGCGTCTCGATCACCACTGCAGCCAACCGAAGAGTCGTGCTCAGCGCGTGCTCAGTTATTTCCAAGACAACCTGAAGACGTTGGGCACCCCGGGGGAAGCGGTGGAGATTACCCCGCCGCGTGGCCTAAAGAAGCCATCCCGGCAAAAAAAAACGCCCGCACTATCGCAATCTACAATGGTACCTCCGCACCGTAGCGGAGGCACGGCCAAGGCCACTTATGGCATCCATGCGCCACGCGGCCCGTGAATGCGCCCACGCGGCCCATGGTTTCATGCAAGCTGACGGTTTCGCCCTGCGCGGAGCCGGTCAAATCGCCTTCCCGCATCACCTTGCGGCCGTTCACGAAAGTCCCTACCGGCGGGCCGGTGGCGATGACGCCGGCATAGGGCATCCATCCCGGACGCGATGCGATCCAGGCGCCGGTGATGGCCTGGCACCGCCGCGAACAGCCGCGACGTGGCCAAGCATGATGGGAACCCGGGCACACCCTGTTGCAGCCCGCGCCAAACCCGCCAAACCCCGAAGCGGCGGGTGGCGTCTGGCTCGGCAGGCCCATCTGCGCGCACATGCCCAGCCGCGCGTGGTAGCGATGATCGTGTTGAAATCCCGGGCGAGAAGGCGGACAGGCCCCTAGAACATTGTGGCCAGATGTACTAGGTCTAATCTGGTCCGATTCGTGCGGGCCGATCACTCGAAGTATGAGAGAGGTCGATGACATGACACGCGCGATATCGCTTGAACTCCTCGCATTCAACTTAAAGCTGCTCGGGCGACAGAGTCGCAGGCGTCTGCTCATCAGCGCCGGCAGGTTCGACGACAAGAAACGCATGCTGCCCGCCATCCGCAGGCTCCTTGCGCTGGATATTGACCTCTACGCCACGCCAGGCACGCATCGCTTCCTCGGTGAAAACGGGATCGAGAGCACAACAATTTACAAGATCACCGATGCGCGATCGCCCAATATTCTAAGTTTTCTAAAAGCCGACAGATTCGATCTGGTCATCAATATTCTTACCGGCGACGAGGACTACGACGAAGCCTCGGACGCCAAATTGATTAGAAAACTTTCCATTGAGAACGGCATTCCTCTGATCACGGACTGCGACGTGGGGATCGCAACCCTCGAGCAGATCATCGTCGATACCGAGCGCGGCACCTACCGGTACAAGCTTGCCGACGACTCCGAGCCCTGGAACTTGCGGCTGCACTTCCTCGAGGCCGCCGAGCGCCTTGGCGGTCTCGCCAACCACCACGCGCATTTTGACAAGGCCTACCTCATCACCAAGGAAAACCTGCGCCTCAGCCAAGTCGACATGCAGAAGAAGTGGGAACTCTACCGCTACCTCAAGGAAAACTACACGCATGATGATTTGGTCGAGCGCATCAGCCGCGGCGTGGAGACGATGGTGCAGCAGGGCGCGACCTATTGCCGGACGATGGTCGATGCCGACAGCACGGTTGGCCTCTTGCCCATACGGGCGGCGCTGGAGGTGAAAAAGCGCTACGCGGACCAAATCCAGTTCGAGATCGGCGTTCAGCCGCTTCAGGGCGTCCTCGATCCCGCGTCCTACGAGCAATACGCCGAAGCCTGCGCGCTTGCCGATTATTGTGGTGGCCTTCCCTCGCGCGACCGCCCGCAGCCCGAGCGGCACCTCGACGTGATACTCGAGTTGGCCAAGAAGCTCGGCAAGCCGCTCGATGTTCACGTCGACCAGGAGAACAACCCGCTCGAGAATGAAACCGAACTGCTGGCGCAGAAGACGATCGAGCACGGCATGCAGGGCCGGGTGTTCGGCGTGCACGCCATCTCGCTCGGCGCGAAAGAGGAAAGGGAGCAGGACCGCATCATCGAGAAGGTGCTCGAGGCGGATATGGGGATCATTATTTGCCCCTCAGCCGCGCTGAGCATGAAGCAGCTGCCGATGAACGCGCCGCTGCACAACTCCATCGCGCCTTATGCCAAGCTGCGCCAAGCCGGCGTGCGCTGCTACCTCGGCGTGGACAATGTGCACGATCTCTTCATGCCGGTGGTCGACGGCGACCTCTGGACCGAATGCCGCGTGATGATGGAGGCGTGCCGCTTTTACGACATTGACGCGATCGCCGAGTTGGCCTGTACGAAGCCGATAACCTGGAATTCGGCTTCTCGCGCCAATGACCGCGGCCGCAATCTTCCGAAGAAGGGCGCGACAGCCCCCGCGCCCGCTTCACTGCATCCCCTCGAGCGCCGTCTCGCCGAGGAGGCTCCCGAGCGGAAGGTCGCCGGGGCGGGCAAGGGACGCTAGACTGGAAGGGGACGAGCGAGCGGCATTTGCTGTCCCCGCGGCGCCGCCAGCGCGCCTTATCTTGCGCGGCAAAATCTGGCATTGGTCCTTAGATGCAGGCAGCACTTCTCCCCGACCGTGGCGTGGTGAAGGTCGCCGGCGACGACGCCCGCCGTTTCCTGCACGGTCTTGTCACCGCCGACGTGAATGCGCTTGCGCCCGGCCAATCCCGCTTCGCCGCGCTGCTGACGCCGCAGGGCAAGATCATTGCCGATTTCATCATGGCGGAGGCGGAAGCCGGCGATGGCGGCGGCTTGTTCCTCGATTGTCCGCGGGCGCTGGCCCCGGCCTTGGCCGAGCGGCTGAACTTTTATCGCCTGCGCGCCAAGGTGAGCATCGAAGATCTGTCGGCGAAGCTCGGCGTGCTGGCGGCTTGGGACGGCACGGGAACCACCGCATGCGGCCTCGTCTATCCCGATCCGCGCCTTCCCGCGCTCGGGCTGCGCTGCATCCTGCCGCCTGATATCGCCAAAGACGCCGCGTCGGAGCTGGGCGCTAAGCTTGTTGAATCCTCAGCCTATGAAACCCACCGGATTGGGCTTGGCATTCCGCGCGGCGGCCTCGACTTCAGCTATGGCGATGCCTTCCCGCATGAGACCGACATGGACCAGCTCGGCGGTGTCGATTTTGCCAAGGGTTGCTATATCGGCCAGGAAGTGGTCTCGCGCGTCGAGCATCGCGGAAGCGCGCGCACGCGCATCGTGCCCATCGCCTATGATGGCTTCGCGCCTGAGCCGGGCACGCCGGTGATGGCGGGGGACAAACAGCTGGGCGCGCTCGGCTCCACGGCCGCGGGCCGCGGGCTGGCCATGCTGCGGCTTGATCGCGTGGGGGAGGCGCAGGCGGCGGGGCTGCCGCTCACCGCTGGCGGCATGGCGATCCGCCCGGTGAAGCCAAGCTGGGCGCGTTTTGCATGGCCGGACGGCACGCTGGCGGCGGAATGATACCGATCCGTCATCGGCGGCTTAAGCGGTGGATATCTTTGACCAGCAGAAATAACTGTCGGGGATCGAGCGGCGATTGCATGAAGCCGAGATGTGCATAGAATGAAGCCGCCGTGTCGTCCTTGGCCTGTACGGCGAGCGCACGGACGCCGGCAACGTCCGCCACCAGCAACGTCCGGTCCATGGCATCGCGCACCAGCCCGATGCCGATCCCGCGACCTTGCCACCCATGGCTTACGGCCAATCGCGCAAGCACGATCAGCGGAATCGGGTGCCGCGCGAGACCCTTTTTCAAGCGCTCCGGTGCCTGCCCGTGCGCGACTTCGCCGATCACGAGCGTATAGTAGCCTACGACAATATCGTCACTCAACCCGACATAGGTCCGCGAGGCGCCGGCCTGCTGCGCTTGCAAAGCATGGAGCGCGAGGAAGCGATCAAGTTGCGGCTCCCCGCATGCGAATCCCTCCACCTTGTGGTCTCGCCGCAGCGTTTCGATACGCAGGCCGGTGGTCACCGGCTCTCAGTCTTTGTTGTCTTTATCGAAAATGCTCGGCTCGGTGAGCAAGCGCCTTAATCGCGGATGGTCGCGCGGCGGTGCATCCAGCAGGGCAACGAACTCGTCATAAGCCTCGGCACTGACCAGAATCCGCCGGCGATCGAGCAGCGCTTCCTCGGCGCGCGCCAGCGCGCTTTCCACCACGAACTCGGACATGGACTTGTGGGTGGCCTCGGCCGCCAATTGCAAGGTCTGCTTGGCCTGCGGCGTCAGGCGCAGGTCGAGCTTTTCGCTGCGGGTCGGGCGTGGCGGGCGGGCGGAACGGGCAGACATGGGCTATCCTCTTTTCAGAATATCCCCCTAACATATTTGCCAGACAATGTCATGACAAAACGAATGGCTGCGGAAAAGACGCATTTGCAGCCGCTGCAGAAAGCTGATGGCCCTCCCCGCTGTCCCTGGCCGGGGCAGGACGCGCTCTATGTCAGCTATCACGACGAGGAATGGGGCGTACCGGAGTTCGACGACCGCGCGCTGTACGAAAAACTCGTGCTCGACGGCTTCCAGGCCGGGCTGTCCTGGATCACCATTCTGCGCAAGCGGGAGAATTTCCGCCGCGCCTTCGGTGGCTTCGAGCCGGAAAAGATCGCGCGCTATGCGCCGAAAAAGGTCGAGGCGCTGATGCAGGACGCTGGCATCGTGCGCAACCGCGCCAAGATCGAGGGCACAGTGCTGTCGGCGCGCGCCTGGCTGGAGGTAATGGAAAAAGGTCCGGGCTTTTCCACCTTGCTGTGGGATTTCGTGGACGGGAAGCCCAAGACCAACCGCTTTCGCGGGATGGCGCAGATGCCGGCCGAAACGGAAGTGTCGCGCAAAATGTCCAAGGAACTGTCGCGCCGGGGATTCAAATTCTGCGGCCCGACCATCGTTTATGCTTTCATGCAGGCCGTGGGCATGGTCAACGATCATCTGGTGGAATGCCACCGGCACGCGGCATGCGCGAAGCTTGCCGACGGCTGATCTTCCGTGCCTAAGAAAACGCCTCCGCCGAAACCCTCCGCCCCCCGTGCGTGGCAGCGCATGTTGTCGGGACGGCGGCTCGATCTGCTTGATCCCTCTGCGCTCGACGTGGAGATCGACGACATCGCCCATGGGCTGGCCCGCGTCGCGCGCTGGAACGGCCAGACCAAGGGCGCGCATATTTTTTCCGTCGCCCAGCACACGCTGCTGGTGGAGGCGATCGCGCGGGCGCGAACCCCGCGCCTCGACCGGCGGCGGCGGCTCGCCATACTCCTTCATGACGCGCCCGAATACGTGATCGGGGACATGATCTCGCCGTTCAAGGCGGTGATCGGGGATTCCTACAAGGCCGTGGAGCGGCGCTTGCTCGCGGCGATCCATCTGCATTTCGGGCTGCCGCCGGTGCTGCCCGAAGAGGTTGACCGCCTCATCAAGGCCGCCGACCGGGGCGCCGCCTATTTCGAGGCGACGCGGCTCGCCGGCTTCGATGCGGCCGAGGCGCAACGCTTCTTTGGCCGGCCGCCTAAGTTTTCGCCGGCGCTGGAACGCGATTATCTGAAGCCCTGGCCGGCGGAGACGGCGGAGAAGCGCTATCGCGACCGCCTTATCAAGCTCACGCGCGAGTGAGCTTCCGTACCGCCGGCGCCGTCATATATAAGACAAAACAATAGCTTCAAAGGATGCAATGATTCACGTCTGCTCACTTGCGCGCCTGCACCGGATCGTCGAGGACACCAGGGCACGCCATGTCGTGACGGTGCTGAAAGACATCTCCCTGGTGGGCCGCCCCGTAAGCATCACGCCGGAGAACCACCTGCACGTCGACGTGGACGACATCACCTGCCCGATGGACGGCTACAATCACCCCTGCGAGGATCATGTCGCGCGGCTGCTGAAATTCGTCGCCGCCTGGGATCGCACCGCGCCCATCGTCATTCACTGTTACGCCGGCATCAGCCGTTCCACCGCCAGCGCCTTTGCCGCCGCCTGCGCTCTCAGCCCTGGCCGCGAGGAAATCACGATCGCCCGCGAACTGCGCCGCGCCTCCCCTACAGCCATGCCCAACAGCTTGATCGTATCGCTGGCCGACCGCATCTTGGGGCGAGAGGGGCGCATGATCGAAGCGATCGAGGCCATCGGGCCCGGAGAGGTGGCTTATGAAGCGGACCCATTCCGGCTTGATCTGAAGTGACGGGCCATGAGCGAAACGAAGCTCACTCCGATCGAGATTGGGCTCACCGCCGCGATCGTCGCGGTGGAAGCCGACCAGCCGCTGATTCTCGCCGCCGCTGACCGCGGGACGGGGGAGCGCCCCGCCGGATTGCCATTCGGGCCGTTCGATCCGGTGGCGCATCGCACCTTCGAGATCGGGCTGCGCGCCTGGGTCGAAGCACAGACCGGCCTGCGCGTAGGCTATGTGGAGCAGCTCTATACCTTCGGCGACCGGGGCCGGCATGTGCAGCCGCGCGACACAGATCCGCATGTCGTCTCCATCGGCTATCTGGCGCTCAGCCGCATGGCGGACAACGCCGCCGGCCTGCGCAGCTCAGCGGCGGGCTTCGAGCCCTGGTACCGCTTTTTTCCCTGGGAGGATTGGCGCGAGGAGCGGCCCGCTATTCTCGATTCCACCATCCTGCCGCTGCTGGAAAAATGGGCGGGGCGCAAGCACGAACCCAAACCGGGCCGTCTCCTTGGCCGGCGCGAGCGGATGCGGTTGTGCTTTGGCGTGGACGGCAGCCCGTGGGACGAGGAGAAGGTGCTCGACCGCTATGAGCTGCTCTACGAAGCGGGGCTGGTGGAGGAAGCAAGTCGCGACGGGCGCGAGGCCGCGCTTGCCCGCGATGGCATTCCGGCGCTCGGCGAAGTGCTGCGCTTCGACCACCGGCGCATTCTTGCCACCGCCATCACCCGGCTGCGGGCGAAGTTGAAATACCGTCCGGTAATCTTCGAGTTGATGCCGGCGGAATTCACCTTGACGGAATTGCAGCGCACGGTGGAGGCGATCTCCGGCCGGCACCTGCACAAGCAGAACTTCCGCCGGCTGGTGGAAACCGCCGCCCTGGTGGAGCCCACCGGAGAGATGTCCACCGCCACGGGCGGGCGGCCGGCCGCGCGCTTCCGTTTCCGCCGCGAAGTGATTCAGGAACGCCCCGCGCCGGGCCTGCGGCTCGGCGGGCGGGGATAGGCTTGCGCGAGGTGTCAATCGTCTTCGTAGGAAGATGCCGCCGCCGACTGCACCGGTTGAGGCCGCGAGCGGGTGATGGTGGCGAGATCGACCCGGCCGGAACGGCGGTTGAAATCGCAATAGGCGAAGCCGAAGCCGGAAACCGACCCGCGAAAGCTCGCCTTGTCGGTCTGCTCGAGATTGAAGCAGGGCTCGAAGGGCATGCCGCGCACGGAAGCGCACACCGCCTCGCTCTTCACCTGCAGCGTGCCGGCGGGCAGCGAGACATAGCGAATGGGACCGCTGCCGCCAACCTGTATGGAACCTGCAACCGAGCCGTCGGCGTAGATCCGCCCTGCCCCGCGGGTGCCTTCAAAGCAATTGAATGCGAAGAGCTTGCCGACCACGAAGCGCTTGGCCTCTTCGGGTTTCAACTCACCGGAAGCCGCCGGGGCGCTGGCCGCGAGCCCCATCAATACGACAGCGATACGCCTGTACATCCTCAACCCCACGCAACAGGCCGACAACCTAACGGATTTTATTAACGAGATTATTACCACGCCGGGCCGGGCGGCAGAAGCCAGTTTTTACCTCAAGATTCCCAAATGGTTACGAGACCTTGACTACCAGCCGCCCGCGCACCTGGCCCTCGACGATGCGCTGGGCGGCGGGAATAACCTCGGCCAGGCCGATCTCGCTGGTCATGGCCGCAAGCTTGCCGCGGTTGAGATCGGACGTGAGCCGCTGCCAGGCTTCGCGGCGAAGCGCAATCGGACACATGACCGAGTCGATGCCAAGCAGCGACACGCCGCGCAGGATGAAGGGAGCCACCGTCGCCGGCAGGTCCATGCCGCCCGCCAGCCCGCAGGCGGCGACCGCGCCGCCATAGCGTGTCATCGACAGCACATTGGCGAGCGTGGTGGAGCCGACCGCATCGATACCGCCGGCCCAGCGTTCCTTCGCCAGCGGCTTGACCGGGCCGGTGAGTTCCTTTCGCTCGATGATGTCGGCGGCGCCGAGGCCCTTGAGATAGCCGGCTTCCTGCATGCGGCCGGTGGAGGCGGTCACCCGGTAGCCGAGCTTGGCGAGAAGGGCGACCGCAACCGAGCCGACGCCGCCCGCCGCGCCGGTGACGATGACGGGCCCGCGGTCCGGCGTGATGCCGTGGCGCTCGAGCGCCATGACCGCGAGCATGGCGGTGTAGCCGGCGGTTCCAATCGCCATGGCGTCGCGCGCCCGCATGCCCTCGGGAAGCCGCACCAGCCAGTCGCCTTTCACCCGCGCTTTCGCGGCATAGGCGCCGAGATGGGTTTCACCGAGACCCCAGCCGTTGCAGATGACCTTGTCGCCAGCTTTCCACTGTGGATGTGACGACGCTTCCACCGTGCCGGCAAAATCGACGCCGGCGATCATGGGAAAGCGGCGCACCACCGGCGCCTTGCCGGTGATGGCGAGGCCATCCTTATAGTTGACGGTCGACCATTCGACGCGGACGGTAACATCGCCCTCCATCAAATCCTTCTCGTCAAAGTCCGTGAGCGCGACCTTTTGGCCGCTGTCGGTCTTGTCGATGACGATCGCCTTGAATGTCGGCACTGAGCGCACCTCTCCCGGTCATGGCCGGGCTTGTTGTCCCGGCCATCTCGATCAAGAACGCACGGCCGTGCCTACCTAAGCGGGATGCCCGGCATCGCAGACAAGTTTACGCAGTCTGCGCAAGCTAGACTGCGGTGCCGGGAATGACAAATAATTAAGCCGGCGCCGCCGCCATGCGCGCCACCGGTTTCTCCACGATCGGCATGTTGATGATCGCCGACAGCACGCCGAACAGGATCGACACCCACCAGATCACGTCATAGGAGCCGGTCCGCTCGAACAGCACGCCGCCGAGCCAGATGCCGAGGAAGCCGCCGACTTGGTGGCTGAAGAAGGCAACGCCGAACAGCATTCCGAGCCAGCGGGTGCCGAACATCACCGCCACCAGGCCGGAGGTCGGCGGCACGGTCGACAGCCAGAGAAAGCCGGTCACCGCACCGAAGATCAGCGTCGTCACGGTGCTCGGCGGCAGTGAGATGAAGATTACGGCCGCCAGCGCGCGGGTGAAATAGATGAACGACAGGATGTAACGCTTCGGCATGCGGCTGCCGAGCCAGCCGGACGTCATCGAGCCCGCGATGTTGAATAGGCCGATGATTGCCAGCGTCCAGCCGCCCACCTGCGCGGAGAGGCCGAGATCGAGAAGATAGGACGGCAGGTGGACGGTGATGAAGGAAAGCTGGAACCCGCAGGTGAAGAAGCCGAGCACCAGCAGAATGTAGGACCGGTGGCCGCAGGCCTCCCTCAGCGCATGTTTGACCGATTGCGTCTGCGACGTGCTCGGTGACCCGCGTGGCGCGACCTTCATCGCCGGCGTCGCCAGCATAAGCGACAGCGGAATGATCAACAGCACCAAGCCGCTGAAAGTCAGCAGCGCGGCGTGCCAACCGATGTTGTCGATCAAAGACACGCCGAGCGGAGAGAACAGGAATTGGCCGAATGAGCCGGCCGCGGTGCCGGCGCCGAAGGCGAGCGAGCGCCACTTTTCCGGCATCAGCTTGCCGAGGGCGGCAATAACGACGGTGAACGAGGTTCCGGATATGCCGAAGCCGATGAGAATTCCACACGACAGGTAAATCGCCCCCGGCGTCGTCGAATAGGCCATGGCGGCAAGGCCGGCGGCGTAGAGGATCGACCCCAGCATCAGCACGCGGATGGTGCCAAAGCGGTCGGCGATCGCGCCAGCAAAAGGCGTACTGGCGCCATAGGTTAAATTCTGAATCGCCAGCGCCAGGGCAAAGACCTCGCGTCCCCAGTCGTGGCTTGTCGATATCGGCGTCAGGAAAAAGCCAAGCGAGGAGCGAGGGCCGTAATTGAGAACCGCGATCAAGCATCCGCAGACGACGATGACGACAGGCGTGCGCCAGGTTATCAGCTTGGCCATCACAAGCTCGGCAATCCCAGGATTGCTCGACATTGGGACCTATCAGGCGGGAACAGAGCTGAGCCGTTGCACCGGCTTCTCGACAATCGGCAGATTGACGAGAGCGGAAATAACGCCCAACAGGATCGACACCCACCAGATCACGTCATAGGAGCCGGTGCGCTCGAACAGCATGCCCCCGAGCCAAACGCCGAGAAAGCCGCCGACCTGATGGCTGAAGAAGGCCACGCCCGCCAAGGTGGTGAGCCAGCGTGTGCCGAACATGATGGCGACCAGGCCGTTGGTTGGCGGCACGGTGGAGAGCCACAGCAGTCCCATGATCGCCCCGAAGATCACCGCCGATACGGGACTAGCCGGCAGCAGGATGAAAGCAAGAATTGCCAACGAGCGCGTCAGGTAGATGCCGGAGAGCAGGTAACGCTTGGGCATCTTGTCACTGAGCCAGCCGGCAGAGAGCGAGCCCACGATGTTGAACAGGCCGATGACGGCAAGCGTCCAGGCGCCGACTGCCACCGACAGCCCGCGATCGACGAGATAGGCCGGCAGGTGAACGGTGATGAAGAAGAGCTGAAAGCCGCAGGTGAAGAAGCCGATCACCAGCAGCACGTAGCTGCGATGACAGAAGGCTTCCGCCAGCGCGTGCTTCAGCGACTGTTGCAGCCGCGTGCCGGCAACCGACCTTGTTTCCATCGACGGCGTGGCCAGGAACAAGGCTAACGGGATTATCAGCAAGACAAGCGCGGCGAAGACCACGAGCGCCGCTTGCCATCCGAAACTGCCGAGCAAGCCGACTGCGAGCGGTGAAAACAGAAATTGCCCGAAGGAGCCCGCCGCGGTGCCCATGCCGAAGGACAGCGAGCGCCATTCCGGCGGCATCAATTTGCCGAAGGCGCCGATGACGATAGTGAAGGACGACCCGGACAGTCCAAAACCGATGAGCACGCCGGCGCTGAGGGAGAGCATCCCCGGCGTGGTGCTATAGGCCATCAAAACCAGGCCGGCGGCATAGAGCAGCGTGCCCGCGCTGAGCACGCGGGCGGCTCCGTAGCGGTCGGCGATGGCTCCCGCTATCGGCTGGCCGGCCCCCCACAGCAACATCTGTAGCGCGAGAGCCAGGGCGAAGACGTCGCGCCCCCAGCCATGCGCCAGCGACATCGGCGTGAGGAACAGCCCGAGCGCGGAGCGCGGCCCGAAGCCGATGGCGGACACCAGACAGCCGCACACCAGAATCACCAGAGGTGTGCGCCAAGTCATGAATTTGGAGGCGGAGGATGAAAGCGACATGGAAACCCTGGGGGCGCGAAGGCCGCGCCGCTGCCGACCATAGAAGCTCGCTCGCCGCTCCTAAACAATTCTTCGTAAGGAGCAGGTGCCCGGCCCGCTCATAGCTGCCTGGTTGTCACGGGGTGGCAGAACTCGCGCAAAGGTGCTATATAGTGATTTGCTCGAAGTGAGGAAAAGTGCCGGCCCGGTGCCGGGTGTTTTTAGCCCTGATATATGCTCATATAGAGCATATATGGAGAAGCGCCCATGCCCATCCTCGAAACCCTTGGTCCGCAGGCGCGATCTGCCCTGGCTGTCCGGCCGCGCCCTTCCTCGCGGCGCTTTCCGGCGCTGCCTATGCCCGCGCTCGAATGGAACGATGAGGTGGCGCGCGACACCGCGCATCTCTACGAGCGGGTGAAGAATGTGGTGCCCTCGGTCGAGTGGCCCTTCTTTGCGCCCTATGTGCGGGCGATCAATGTGCTGAAGAAGGAGCGCAACGCCGTTATCCTGGCGCATAATTACCAGACCCCGGAAATCTACAACTGCGTCGCCGATGTCGTCGGGGATTCGCTGCAGCTCGCGCGCGAGGCGGCGAAGGCCGACGCCGACGTGATCGTGCAATGCGGCGTGCACTTCATGGCGGAGACCGCCAAGATCCTCAATCCGGACAAGGTGGTGCTGATTCCCGATCTGAAGGCCGGCTGCTCGCTGGCCGAATCCATCACCGCCGAGGACGTGCGGCTGCTGCGCGAACGCTTTCCCGGCGTGCCGGTGGTCACTTATGTGAACACTTCCGCCGAGGTAAAGGCGGAGAGCGATATCTGCTGCACGTCCGCCAACGCCGTGCAGGTGGTAGAAAGCCTGGGCGCGGCAAAAGTGATCTTCCTGCCCGACCAGTATCTCGCGTCCTATGTCGCCTCGCAGACGAAGGTGAAGATCATCGCCTGGAAGGGCGCCTGCGAGGTGCATGAGCGCTTCACCGGCGAGGAGCTTCGGCGCGCGCGCGAGGGCGATCCTTCCGTGCAGATCATCGCGCATCCGGAATGCCCGCCCGACGTGCTCGCGGAGGCGGATTACACCGGCTCGACCTCCGGCATGATCGACTGGGTTCGCAGGAACAAGCCGAAGCGCGTGGTCATGGTCACCGAATGCTCCATGGCCGACAACGTTGCGGCGGAACTGCCCGAGGTGGAATTCGTGCGCCCGTGCAATCTCTGCCCGCACATGAAACGCATCACGCTGCCAAAGATCCTCGACAGCCTCGTCTATATGCAGGAGGAGGTCTGGGTGGACCCGGCGATCGCAGCGAAAGCGCGCCGCGCGGTCGAGCGCATGGTGAATTTGAAGAGTTGAACCTTCCTTCTCCCCGCGCGCGGGGAGAAGGTGGCGAACACACGCAGGCAAGTGTACGCAGCCTGCGTAAACTTGGTTGCGTTGTGAGCCAGATGAGGGGGCCTCTCGTTAAAGTTTGAACCTCCACGCCCCCTCACCCGCTTCCTCGCTAAAGCTCGGAAGCGACCTCTCCCCGCGCGCGGGGAGAGGGAAAGAAAGTCCGATGTCAGACCTCTCCAAACAAAGTGACATCCTCATCACCGGCGGCGGGCTGGCAGGCCTGTTCTGCGCGCTGAAACTCGCGCCGCGTCCGGTCACGGTATTGGCCTCGGCTGCGATCGGAGAAGGCGCCTCCACCGCCTGGGCGCAGGGCGGCATCGCCGCTGCCGTGGCGGAAGGCGACACCCCGGAAGCGCATGCCCGCGACACCATCGCGGCGGGCGCCGGGCTGGTGGACGAAGCGGTCGCGCTTGGCATGGCGGAGGAAGCGCCCGAGCGCGTGCGCGACCTGCTCTCCTATGGCGTGCCCTTCGATCAGGATTTGCAAGGCCATCTCCAGGTATCGAAAGAGGCGGCGCATTCGGCGCGGCGCATCGTCCACGTCAAAGGCGACATGGCAGGCCGCGCCATCATGGCTGCGCTGATCGCCGCCGTGCGCAAAACTCCCTCCATTCATTTGCTCGAAGGATATTCGGCGGAGGAATTGCTGACGGCGGACGGCGCCGTGATCGGCGTGCGCGCGCGCGATGCCGCCGGGCAATCACGCACGATTGCCGCGAACGCCACCGTGCTCGCCACCGGCGGCATCGGCCATCTCTATGCGGTGACCACCAACCCGCCCGAAGCGCGCGGCATTGGGCTTGCCATCGCGGCGCGCGCAGGTGCAGTGCTCGCCGATACCGAATTCGTGCAATTTCACCCGACCGCCATCGACGTGGGCCGCGACCCCGCCCCGCTTGCCACCGAAGCCTTGCGCGGCGACGGCGCAATCCTGATCAACCGCGCAGGCGAGCGCTTCATGCAAAAGCTGCATCTGCAGGCGGAGCTTGCGCCACGCGACATTGTCGCCCGCGGAGTCTTTGCCGAGATCGCCGCCGGGCGGGGCGCTTTTCTCGATGCGCGGGAAGCGATCGGCGCGGCTTTTGCCTCGCGCTTTCCCACGGTTTACGCGAGCTGCATGGCGGCTGGCATCGACCCGGCGCGCCAGCTCATTCCCGTCGCGCCCGCCGCGCATTATCACATGGGCGGCGTGGCGGTGGACGAGCGCGGGCGCACCAGTGTGGCCGGATTATGGGCCGCGGGCGAAGTCGCCTGCACCGGCGCGCATGGCGCCAACCGGCTGGCGTCGAACTCATTGCTGGAAGCGGTCGTTTTCGCCAGGCGCATCGCCCAGGACATCGGCGGGATGAAAATGAAGAAGACGGCGGTATCCCTCCCGGCAACCAAGAACAGCAGGCCAGAGGCATCGCAAGCCGACGACCGCGAATTGCGCGCGCTAATGTCCGCCGATGTGGGCGTGATCCGCCATGAAGAAGGGCTTGCCCGCGCGCTCGAAAAAATCCTGCGCATCGAGCGCGAAGCAGCCTCCCCGGCGCTGCGCAACATGGCCACTGCCGCTCTGCTGGTGGCCGCCGCCGCCTGGCGGCGGCGCGAGAGCCGCGGCGCGCATTATCGTTCGGACTATCCGCGGCCCGACCCGGCGCAAGCGCGCCGCACCTTCTTTACTCTGGACGAGGCGCGCGCGATTGCGGAAGGTGCCGCCGCCGTGCCCGCCGCCGCTCATTGAGGACGACCATGCCAAGCTCGCTGCTGTGCCCCGACGCCTTTCTTTCCCCCCTCGAGATCGAGGAAGCGGTCGCGCGCGCGCTGGCGGAGGACCTCGGCCGCGCCGGCGACATCACCTCCACAGCCACCATCCCCGAGGGCACGCGCGGCCGCGCGGTGGTCGCCGCGCGCAAGGCGGGCCGGATCGCCGGGCTCCCGCTGGTGGAAGCCGCCTTCCGCAAGCTCGCGCCGGAGATGGAGATCAAGGCGCATGCGCGCGACGGCGACGCGGTGGCGGCCAAGACACCGCTGATGACAGTGCAGGGCCCTGCCCGCGCCATGCTGGCGTCCGAGCGCACCGCGCTCAATTTCATCGGGCATCTGTCAGGTGTCGCCACCGCCACGAGCGAATTCGTCCGCCGCGTGGCGCATACCAAGACGCGCGTCACCTGCACGCGCAAGACTATTCCTGGCCTGCGCGCGCTGCAGAAATACGCCATCCGCTGCGGCGGTGGTTTCAATCACCGTTTCGGTCTCGATGACGCGGTGCTCATCAAGGACAACCACGTCGCCGTGGCGGGCGGCATCCGACCCGTGCTCGAACGCGCGCGGGCGGCCGTGGGTCATCTAGTGAAGATCGAGATCGAAGTGGATTCACTGGAGCAGTTGCACGAGGTGCTCGACGTTGGTCTCGCCGACGTGGTGCTGCTCGACAATTTCGACGTGCCGCGCCTGCGCGAAGCGGTGAAGATGGTGGGCGGCAGGCTGGTGACCGAAGCCTCCGGCGGCATCACGCTCGACAGCGTCGCCGCCATTGCCGAGACCGGCGTGGACTACGTCTCCTCCGGCGCGCTGACGCATTCGGTTATCAATCTCGATATCGGGCTCGACATCGAGATGTAGAAGTCGCGTGACTGCTATTGTCGTCATGCCCGGCACACGGGTCCCGCCTTTGGCGGGCCCGAGTGTAAACCTTGTGCCGGGCATCTCGCTTAGGAAGGCACTGCCCTAATTATCGGGATGGCCGGGACAAGCCCGGCCATGACAAAACAAAGCGACATTCAATTTACAGCCTCGCCGTCGCCTCGGCGGTCGCCGCCGCGCTGCCCCAGGATGGCGTGTCAGCGCCGTCGCCCCAGGCGCGCGGGCGATAGAATGTGTGGACGCCATATTTGTAGAGCTTGGTCATTTCCCGCACCCAGGACGGCCGCACCCAATAGGCGTGGTAGTGGGTGGCGCGATCGACCTCGGGCACCCACAAATTTCCATCAAGAGTGTCTTTGGCAATGCGGGTGGCGCGCACCCAGGCTTGCGGCTCGGTGACCACGTCGGGAATGCCGTCGCAAGCGAGGGTGAATTGGCAGGCGAGCCGCCGGTGCGCGTTCTGATAGACCGTCTCGCAGACATTCCTCGGATAGTAGCCGGAGAAGACGCGGTTCATCACCACCTGGGCGACCGCCATCTGTCCGCGCACCGGCTCGCCGCGGGATTCGAAATAGATGGCGTCGGCGAGGCACTTCTCCGCCTTGGCGCGCGCTTTGCCGTCGAGGCCCAGGCGCTCGGCTGGAGTCATCGGCCGCCTGCCCTCGCCGGTCACCTGACCCTTGCCGGCGACGGACTCGCCGCCCTTGTCCGGCGCAGTCTTGGCGTCAGCGTCTTGTTCGGCGGGCTGCGTAGGATTCAGCGCGGAGAGCTTGATATCCGGATCGGCGGGCGCTTGCGGCGCGATGATGGTGGGCTTTTCGCCCGGCGCCAATTTCTCGATCGTGCCGGCCTCATCGCCCAGCGGCTCATTGCCAAAATAGAGCCGCGCCATTTCCATCACCGGCTCGGCCGGTCTGGCGGGCGCGAGGTCGGCGGCGTCCGCGGCAATGACATTCTGTTCGACCGGGTCCGGAATATCCGTGCTCTGCGACGGCGGATTCAGCTCGGGGGCGGCCGCGCGCGCCACATCGACAACCTCCGGCGCAGGCTCTTCCGCAGCCTTGGCGATTTCCGGCTGAGGTGTGCGCGGCAGACGATCGCCCTTGGCGCTGCGGTCCACTTTGGGAAATTCCAGCGGCGGTTCGTCGGGCCGCGGACCGTCCAGCGCGCCGCTCATGAACTGCCGCGGATCGAGGCTGGCGAGCTGATAGCTCAGCGGCTGCGGCATGGCGGTGCCGATTGGCCGGGAAAAGCTAAAGGTCGCCGCGTGGATGGTGCCGAAGGCGGATGCGCGCACATGCTGGCGCCAATGGGCGGAGACGGCCGGCTGCCGGGCGATCAGCGACGCGACGTCCTGATAGCCGATTCGAGTCGGCGCAAGGACGAAGACCAAGATGCTCAGGCCGAAGGGCGCGGAGAAAACGCCCTTCGGCCTGCTACGCCGTACAATCATGATTTACGCCCACGCACGCTACGCCACAGCGCGCTACGAATTCTGATGTCCGCCACGAGCGCCGCAGTGGCGCCAATGCAACAGAATTATTTATTGCTGAATTAACGTTGCGATCGCGTTAACCGCGCGGCAATGGCCGGTCGCATCAAGGCGATCAAGGTTTTGTTAACCGAGCCTATATGGCCGCCGGCACATGCACGGCCAACCAATTGCCGGCCAGAAATGCGACGAGCCCGGTGAAACATCCGAGCAGGAGGGCGCGCTCGGGAATCACCTCCGGGACCGGGCGGGCGAGTGCCACGCGCAGCACCAGCAGGCCGAGACCTGCGGCGGCGAAAAAGAGCACGAGCGGATGCGCCAGCACGTCCTCGCCGAAGGGCTTGCGTTCAGCGAAAAGCCCGAAGGCGAAGCCGCCGAACGCCATCGCGCCATACCAATAGGACACGGGGCGCGGCAGCACCGGCGCAGGTTTGGCGGGAGGACTTTTGCGGACAGGCGGAGCCATGCGCCTATGTCTATACCGTCATCCTGAGGTGGCCGCCAACGGCGGGCTTCTCAGGATGAGGCGGAGATAATGTTCACGCCTGCCCGGCCGCGGTTTTGCCGAGCGCGGCTTGTGCCGCCGCCAGCCGCGCGATCGGCACGCGGAACGGCGAACAGGAGACATAGTCGAGCTTCACGTCGTGGCAGAAGGCGACCGAGGCTGGATCGCCGCCGTGCTCGCCGCAAATGCCGACCTTGAGGTTTGGCCGCGTCTTACGCCCGCGTTCGACGCCAATGCGTATCAGTTCACCCACCCCCTGCTGGTCGATGGATATGAAAGGATTGCCCGGGAGAATGCCGCGCGCGACGTAAATGCCAAGAAAGGTCGCCGCGTCGTCGCGACTGATGCCATAGGTGGTTTGCGTCAGGTCGTTGGTGCCGAAGGAGAAGAATTCCGCGGTCTCCGCAATTTCCCCCGCCAGCAGCGCCGCGCGCGGCAGCTCGATCATGGTGCCGACCTGATAGCTGATCTTCTGGCCACTCTCCTTGGCCACAGCCTCGGCCATGGCATCGATGCGCGCCTTGACCAGATCGAACTCGGCTTTGGTCGCGATCAGCGGCACCATGACTTCCGGCACCACCGGCTTGCCGGTGTGGCGGCCGGCTTCGATCGCCGCCTCGAAAATGGCGCGCGCCTGCATCTCGGCGATTTCGGGATAGGCGATGGCGATGCGGCAGCCGCGGAAGCCGAGCATCGGATTGAACTCCTGCAGTTCCTGCGCGCGGGCGGCGAGCTTCTTCGGATCGGCGCCCATGGCGGCGGCAACCTCGGCAATTTCCTCCTCTCCATGCGGCAGAAATTCATGCAGCGGAGGATCGAGCAGGCGGATGGTGACCGGCCGGCCATGCATGATCTCGAACAGCTCGACGAAATCTGCGCGCTGCATTGGCAGGAGCTTGGCGATGGCCACCCGGCGCGCTGTTTCTTCGTCGGCCAGGATCATTTCACGCACCGCCTGAATGCGATCCTCGTCGAAGAACATGTGCTCGGTGCGGCAGAGCCCGATGCCCTCGGCGCCGAATTTCAGCGCCACGCGCGCGTCATTGGGCGTGTCGGCATTGGCGCGCACGCCGAGGCGGCGCACAGTGTCGGCCCAGCCCATCAGCGTGCCGAACTCGCTGGACAGCTCCGGCTCGATCATGCGGATGCGGCCGGCGAGAACCTGACCGGTCGAGCCATCAACCGTAATGAGATCGCCTTCCTTCAAGGTGACGCTGCCGGCACTCATGGTGCGGCGCGCGGTGTCGACGCGGATGGCGCCGGCGCCGGAGACGCAAGGCTTGCCCATGCCGCGCGCGACCACGGCGGCGTGGGAGGTCATGCCGCCGCGGGTGGTGAGAATGCCCTCGGCCGCATGCATGCCGTGGATGTCTTCCGGGCTGGTCTCCACCCGCACCAGGATGACCTTGCGGCCTTCGGCTTTGAGTGTCGCGGCATCGTCGGAGGAAAACACGATCTCGCCCGAGGCCGCGCCGGGCGAGGCGGGCAGCCCGGTGGCGATGACCTTGCGCTCGGCCCTGGGATCGATGGTGGGATGCAGCAACTGGTCGAGCGAAATGGGCTCGATGCGCGTGACCGCCTCCTCCTTGGAAATCAGGCCCTCGCTGGCAAGCTCGACGGCGATGCGCAGCGCGGCCTTGGCAGTGCGCTTGCCGCCCCGCGTCTGCAACATCCACAGCTTGCCTCGCTCGACGGTGAATTCGAGGTCCTGCATGTCGCGGTAGTGGCGCTCGAGTACCTGGTAGATGCGGGTGAGCTCGGCAAAGGCCTCAGGCAACAGGCGCTCCAGCGAGGGCTTGGTGGAGCCGGCCTCCTTGCGCGCGGCTTCGGTGATCTCCTGCGGCGTGCGGATGCCGGCAACCACGTCCTCGCCCTGGGCATTGATGAGGAACTCGCCGTAGAGGCTTCGCTCGCCGGTCGAAGGGTTGCGGGTGAAGGCGACGCCCGTGGCCGAGGTGTCGCCCATGTTGCCGAATACCATGGCCTGGACATTGACCGCCGTGCCCCAACTCTCGGGGATGTTGTGCAGGCGCCGGTAGGTCTTGGCGCGCGCGTTCATCCAGGAGCCGAAGACCGCGCCGATCGCGCCCCATAACTGCCGTTGCGCGTCCTGCGGAAAGGGCTGGCCATGCTCCTCCTGTACGCGCTCTTTGTAGCGCTCGACCAGCTTTACCCATTCCTCCGCGGTCACTTCGGTGTCGAGCGAATAGCCGTTGCGATCCTTGTGGTCGTCGAGAATTTCTTCGAAGTGATGATGACCGATGCCCAGCACCACACTGGAATACATGGTGATGAAGCGCCGGTAGCTGTCATAGGCGAAACGCCGGTCGCCGGATTTCCGCGCCAGCGCCTCCACGGTCTCGTCGTTGAGGCCGAGATTGAGCACCGTGTCCATCATGCCCGGCATGGAGGCGCGGGCGCCCGAGCGCACGGAGACGAGAAGCGGGTTGTCGCGGTCGCCGAAGTTCTTTCCCGCGATGCGCGCCACCTGCACCAAGGCGGCCTTCACCTGCGCCTCAAGGTCGGGCGGGTAGGTATTGCCGTTGGCGTAAAAGTAGGTGCAGACCTCGGTGGTGATGGTGAAGCCGGGCGGCACCGGCAGCCCAAGGTCGGCCATTTCCGCCAGGCCCGCGCCCTTGCCGCCGAGCAGGCCGCGCAAATCCGCCCTGCCTTCGGCCTTGCCGTCACCGAATGTGTAGACCCATTTTGCCATTGACCATTCCCGCGCGTGGCATCCCCGGCCCTTGTCTTGACCGGTTTCGCCAGCCGTTTCAACCGCGCTGTGGAAGGGTCAGCGAAGAATGCCGAGGCCGAACAATCCCACGACAATGAGATAGATGGCGACAAGGTAATTCAGGAACCGCGGCACAATCAGGATCAGAATGCCCACGAGGAGCGCAAGAATGGCGGGAATATTGGTGACGGTGAATTGCATAATGGCCTCCTGGAGCAGGGAAAACGGAGAATGAGGAAGAGTGTTCCCTCTGCGGGACACGGGTCAAGACGGAACGGCGTCAGTGTGGCGATTGCCTGAAATAAACCTACTGCCGATTGGCAGGCGAGGAAGAGGGACTGCCAATGAGGGCTGACGAGGCTTCGATGAAAAATGGGCGCCATCGATCTGAGACAATACGCAAGTCTGCAATAATCTTTTGCCTTCTCTGGGGAGAAAGATCGACCCTTGGGTCGGCAGCTCGCGCAAGCTCTCTTTCTACAAGTACCCAAATTCCTGTTCCTTCAGCATTTGAGCTCAACACAGCTTTTATTCTTCGATCCAGTAAATCGTCGAAGGCATCAACAATAATTCCGCTGATAACCCATGAAGCTATGATAGCGACAATTCCGACCGTTGCTGCCTTTGCCACAAACTGCGCAAGCAGCGACCACGGTCGACGTTCGATTGCGATTTTATCTCCGTTGCCCATCGAATCCATGATGCACTACTCCTGCTAAAGAGATGGCCCTCAAATTAGCGACTTTGCCGGGCACCCCAAGATGACGACATAAAATTACCCTTCGATTTTCGAGAAGTCCGCAACCGCAGCGGTGGCCTCGCGGATTTCGTTGAGTAGCCGCAGCCGGTTCTCGCGCAGCTTCGGCTCGTCCACGTTGACCGTCACCTTGTCGAAGAAGGCGTCCACATAGGGACGAAGCTTGGCGACGGCCGCCATGGCCGCTGCAAAATCCTCGGCGGCAACGGCAGCGGACGCTTCCTGCTTGGCGGCGGTGATGGCCTTGGCCAGCGCACGTTCCTCGTCCTGCTTGTAGGCCTTGGGATCAGGCGCGCCGGTGTAGTTCTTGCCGTCCTTCTTTTCCTCGATGCGGATGATGTTGGTCGCGCGCTTGGTGCCGGCAAGCAGATTTTTTCCATCTTCTGTTTCGAGGAATTTTGCCAGCGCCTCGACGCGGCGCACGATCATCAAAAGATCATCCTGGTCCTCAAGGGCGAATACCGCGTCAACCAGATCGTGGCGCGCGCCGCCCTCGCGCAGATGCCCCTTCAGCCGGTCGGCGAAAAATCCGAGCATGTCGATGGCGAGGTCGCGGGCGACCGCATCAATATCCGGCACCTGCGCCGATGGATCGCCGCGCGCGGTGCTGGCGATGCGGTCAGCCCAGCGGTGCAACACTTCAGCGACGAGGAGCGAGGCGATGCCCTCCACCTCGTTCTCATCCTTGCCGAGCGAGATATGGTGGCGGCGCGCAAGGATGGGGCGGCTGGCCGATGCAGCAACAGGAATGATGTGCAGACGCAGCCCGTTCTCCAGCACGATGCGGATGATGCCGAGCGCGGCGCGGCGCAGCGCATAAGGGTCCTTGGAGCCGGTCGGCTTCTCGCCGATCGCCCAGAAGCCGGCGAGCGTGTCGAATTTGTCGGCAAGCGCCACCGCAACCGCGACCGGGTCGGTTGGCACGCGGTCGGAAGGGCCCTGCGGCTTGTAGTGGTCCTCGATCGCGCGGGCGACGCTGTCGTCCTCGCCCTGCGCCTTGGCATAGTAGCGCCCCATCACGCCCTGCAATTCGGGAAACTCGCCCACCATGTCGGTGACCAGATCGGTCTTGGCGAGCAATGCCGCGCGCTCAGCCTTTGCCGGATCGGCTTTGACCACGGGCGCAAGCTCGCGCGCGAGCCGCTCGATGCGCTCGATGCGCTCCACTTGGCTGCCCAGCTTCTCGTGAAACACAATGCCGGACAGTTTCGGCAGTCGGTCTTCAAGCCGCGTTTTCAGATCGGTCTCGTAGAAGAATTTCGCATCCGAGAGCCGCGCGCGAATGACGCGCTCGTTGCCGGCAACAATAGCCTTGCCGCCATCGGCGGCTTCCATATTGGCAACCAGGATGAATTTGGGGGCGAGATGCCCACCCTCATCCTTCGAGACGGCGCGGAGCTTGTCATCGGGCCGGCCAGAGGCCGGGCCCGTTGGCGCCTCCTCAGGATGAGGGCTTCTCTTCGCCTCACCCTGAGGAGCGGCCGCAGGCCGCATCTCGAAGGGCGAGGCGCCGAGCCGACGCAACACAAAACACTTTTGATTGACGCGAATGGTTGTGCGCACCACCTCCGGGGGAATTTTCAGAAACGCCTCGTCAAACGAGCCCATCAGCACCACCGGCCATTCCACCAGGCCCGCGACCTCGGCCAGCAGGCCGGCATCCTCGACCAGCTCAAACCCTTGCGCGAAAGCCAGGTTCTTGGCATCCGCGAGGATGATTTCCGCGCGCCGCGCGCCATCGAGCACGACTTTGGCCTTCTCCAGCTTTCGCACATAATCATCGAGGCGGCGCACCGTGATCGGCTCCGGCGCCATGAAGCGGTGGCCGCGCGTCACGTCGCCGGCGGCGATGCCGTCCACGGCAAAACGCACGATTTCCGGCCCTTCCGTTTCCGGCCCGAAGGTCGCGACGATGGAATACAGCGGCCGCACCCAGGTGAGCCGGCCGGAGCCCCAGCGCATCGACTTCGGCCAGGGGAAGCCGCGCACCACCTCGGGGATGATCTCGCCGATGACCTCGATCGCCGGCCGCCCGGGCTTCTCGATCACGGCGAGATAGAAATCGCCCTTCTTGTCCTTCTCGACCTTCGCCTCGCTGATCGATTTCAACCCCGCGCTCTTGAGGAATCCGGCGATGGCGCCCTCCGGCGCGCCGACGCGCGGGCCCTTCTTCTCCTCCTTCACGTCCGGCTGTTTGGCGGGAACGCCCTGCACCGCCAGCGTCAGCCGGCGCGGCGTGGCGAAGGCCTTGGCGCCCTCGTAAGTCAGGCCCGCCGCCACCAGCCGATCGGTAACGAGCTTGCGCAAATCCTCCGCCGCCCGCGTCTGCATGCGCGCGGGGATTTCTTCGGAAAAAAGCTCAAGCAGAAGGTCGGGCATGGAGGGTGGCGACTGCTTTCACCCTCCCCTGGAGGGGGAGGGTCGGCGCGCGCAGCGCGCCGGGGTGAAGTTTTTTTCCCCTCCCCCCGCTTGCGGCGGGGGGGGGGCAGGGGGGGGGGGCGGCTTTCGGGGACAGTCAGGGCCTCCTTGCTC
>Ga0082335_1001263_pt1 | contig 55569 bp, 54 predicted proteins | sample Subgrocontami58m_FD_72375 | JGI IMG/M metagenome (GOLD analysis project Ga0082335, IMG submission 72375) | Subsurface groundwater microbial communities from S. Glens Falls, New York, USA - GMW37 contaminated, 5.8 m (SPADES assembly) (version 2) ... | reverse complement strand
CACAACACCTCTGGCTCCGCTGTCAGTGCAACACTCGATACGGGTGGGTGGTTAGCCCTTTCCCGACCGGGACTTTCACCCGGTAAGATGCGCCAAGCTTATCTTGGCGCGACAACGCTTCCGCCTCAGCGTCAGCCACGGCTCTCGCAGCGGCCGCAGCGGCCAGTCCCTGTTCCGCCTTTGTCCGGCTGCCAGTCTCGGCAAGCAACCGTACATCCGCTTCTGCCCGCGTCTTGGCCGCCGCCTCGGCCAGCTCTTCCTTTGCGATACGCTCCTGCGTACTTCGCACGGCAGCTGCCTCGGCTGCAGCGCGCTCACTTGCCCGCTTTGCCGCCTCCTCCTCGCTGCGCGCGCGCTCTGCCGCGGCCGCCGCCGCTTCCGCCTCGGCCTTCTCTTTTTCGTGCGCGAGCGCGCGGGCGCTCTGTTCCGCCTCAGCGCGTAATGTCGCCGCACCGGCAAGCGCACGTTCCGCCGCCTCGCGCTCGCGCACTTCGGCAAGCAACCGTGCATCCGCTTCTGCGCGTGCCTTGGCCGCCGCCTCGGCCAGCTCTTCCTTTGCGATACGCTCCTGCGTACTTCGCACTGCAGCTGCCTCGGCTGCGGCGCGTTCACGCGCCGCGTTTTCCTGTTCACGCTCGGCTTGCGCACGCACTGCCGCCGCCTGCGCCATCGCGGCTTCGGCGCGAGCACGGGCCTGTGCCTTTTCGAATAACGCGCGCTCGGCAGCCGCATTGGCCGCGGCGCGAGCCGCGAGTTCCTGTTCTGCGGCCGCGCGCATTTCGCTTTGCCTAAGCAACTGCGCTTCCTGCTCCACGCGTGCGCTCGCGGCGCTCGCAGCCGCCGCTTCCGCCTGGGCCCGCATCGTCGCCGCCTGTTCGGCCTGCGCCTCGGCCTGCTTGCGCGCCGCGGCCTTCACCACCAGCTGCGCTTCCGCCTCCAGCCGCGTGCGCGCAGATTGCGCCAGCGCCTGCTCGGCGGCCACGCGTGCCTGCGCCTCTGCCGTGCTTTTCGCCTCGGCGTCCGCGCGCGCGCGCGCGGCCTGTTCTGCTGCGCGTTCCGCCTGTATCCGCGTCTGCGCAAGGCTGCGCAGATCGCGCTCGGCCTGCGCGAGTTCTTCCGCCTGCGCTTCGGCGTCGCGCTGCGCCGCTAGCTTCGCTTCGGCTGCCGCCCGCGCTTCTTCCTCCGCCGCCAATCGTTTCGCCGCCGCGTCATTCGCGCGAGCCGCCTCCTCGCGCCGACGCGCATACTGCTCCTGCGCGGCCTGCTCCAGGGCAATACGCCGCCGCGCCTGCGCTTCAGCCTCAGCCTCGGCTTCACGGCGCTGCCGCGCCTTCGATTCGGCAAGGAGTTCCGCCTCGATCCTGGTCTCGGTGCGCGCGCTCGCCGCGGCCTCCTCCGCGCTTCGCCGCTTGGCCAGCGCCAAAGCGTCGCCCTCGGCCTTTGCGCGCGCGCGCAGGCCGCGATCGATTTCCGCGCGCTGCCGGACCTCGGCCCAATATTGCTCGTCTGACAAGGCTTGCCCGGCGTGCGCGTCGGGCGCAACGTCCCCCGCGTCGGCCGTTCCGGGCGGCCGTTCCGGCGGAGCCTTGTTCGAGGGCGCGAGGCTCGCCTTTGCCTTGCCGGAGGGCGGCGCGCGCAATTCGCGGCGCTTGCGTTCGGCGTTCTTTAGATAATCGAGCAGTCGACTCATGCGGCCGGCCGACACGCGCGACACGGGTACGCTCGAGCCCCTTGCTTCCGAATCTTGTTGAAGGTCTGCAGCAGCACGGTTGATTTGGATATGGATGGGCGTGAACACACGTATCCGGTCATGTCGCGCTTAGCCTTCATGAGACTACACTCAGTTGGATTTCCTGGGCTCGGTGCCAGGCAATCTACCTTGAAGCCGAAACTGAGGCAATCCCGCGCCGGCGTCCCCGCTTTTCACGCCGTCCCACGCGAAAGTCCGATCGCGGCGTTACGCCAATCCAAGCGCGGGGGTAAAATTACGCCCGTGAACGAAACCGCCGGAATCTCGGACATTAAACTCTACATGCAGCAGGTTGGCCAGCAGGCACGCGCAGCCTCGCGCGCCCTCGCGCGCGCCGACGGTGCGACCAAGAACCGCGCGCTCGCCACAGCAGCGGCGGCGATACGCCGCGACAGCGCGAAGCTCCTCCACGCCAATGCCGATGACGTGGCTCAGGCGCGCACCGACGGTCTCGAGGCGGCGCTCCTCGACCGGCTGATGCTCACGCCTGACAGTGTGGAGACCATGGCCGAGGGCCTGGAGCAGATCGCGCGCCTGCCCGATCCGATCGGCGCCATCACCGACCTGGTCGAGCGCCCGAGCGGAATACGCGTGGGCCGAATGCGCGTTCCGTTGGGCGTGATCGGCATCATCTATGAATCGCGCCCGAACGTCACCGCCGATGCCGCTGGCCTGTGCGTGAAATCGGGCAACGCCGCCATCCTGCGCGGCGGCAGCGAGGCGCTGCGCTGCAACCAGGCGATCGCCGCCTGCATGCACGAAGGTCTGGCGGCCGCCGGGCTGCCGCAGACGGCGGTGCAAGTGGTCGCGACGGTCGACCGCGCTGCGGTAGGCGAGCTCTTGCGCATGAATCAATACGTGGACATCATCGTGCCGCGCGGCGGCAAGGGCCTCATCGAGCGCGTCATGGCCGAATCGCGCATCCCGATGATCAAGCACCTGGACGGCGTATGCCACGTCTATATCGACGCGGACGCGGACTTGGACAAGGCGATACGCATCGCCGACAACGCGAAGACGCAGCGCTACGGCACCTGCAATACCATGGAGACCCTGCTGGTTGCCGCGGCGGTCGCGCCGAAGGTGCTGCCGCCGCTCGCGAAGATCTATTTCGACAAGGGCGTGGAGCTGCGCGGCGACGCGGCGGCGAGAAGACTCGTGCCGGGAATGCTGCCCGCGAGCGAACACGACTGGTACGCGGAATATCTCGCGCCCATATTGGCTGTGCGCGTCGTGGCTGACATCGATCAGGCGATGGAACACATCGCCAAGTACGGCTCGCAGCATACCGACGCCATCGTCACCGAGAATCAGGCAAATGCGCAAAGGTTCCTGCGCGAGGTCGATTCGAGCTCGGTCATGGTGAACGCTTCTACGCGTTTCGCCGATGGATTCGAGTACGGCCTCGGCGCGGAAGTGGGTATTTCCACCGACAAGCTGCACGCGCGCGGGCCGGTGGGGCTGGACGGCCTGACTTCGCAGAAATACGTCGTCCTCGGCGACGGCCAGATCAGAACCTGACTTGAGCGTCTGCGGCATATTCGGCGGCACTTTCGATCCGGTCCATCTGGGTCATATCGCGCTCGCCGATGCGGCGCTGCGCGAACTGCCGCTCGCCGAAGTGCTGTGGCTGCCCTCGGGCAGCCCCGGGCACCGTGCGCCGCCGGTCGCCCGCGCCGCGCAGCGCCTGTCGATGCTCGAGCTCGCGCTCGCCGGCAATCCGCGCTTTCGCATCGACGCGGCCGAACTCGCGGCGGATGAGCCGACCTACACAGTGCATACGCTCACGCGGCTGCGGATGCAGCTGGGAACCGTGCAGCCGCTGGTGCTGCTGGTCGGCGCCGATTCCTTTCTCAGCCTGCCGACCTGGCTGCGCTGGCGCGAGCTGTTCGACCTCGCGCATATCGCCGTTGCCGATCGCCCCGGCCATCAGCACGACGCGAGCGCAATGCCGGCGGAACTCGCGCTCGAGGTGGGCCGCCGCGCCGCGCCGGCGGAACGCCTGGACACATGCGCTTCCGGCACGGTCGTGCGCTTTGACATGCCCCAACTCGAGATCTCGTCATCCGCAGTACGCGCAGCCATCGCCGCCGGAAAAAGCGCAGGGCATTTGCTCCCCGGCGCGGTTCTCGCTTATATTGACGCGCATCGTCTTTACCGAAAGGAGACTTACAAACCCTGATGGATATCCGCAAAATGGAAAAAGCGGTGGTCGCCGCACTCGAAGACATCAAGGCCCGCGACATCGTCGTGCTCAAAGTCGCGCATCTCTCGCCTCTGTTCGAGCGCATGATCATCGCCAGCGCCGACTCGACGCGCCAGGTCAAGGCGCTCGCCGACAACGTGCAGCAGAAACTGAAGGCGCTCGGCGCCCCGGTGCTCGCGGCAGAGGGAGAGCAAACCGGGGAGTGGGTCTTGGTCGATCTGGGCGCCATCATCGTGCACGTCATGCAACCCACCGTCCGGCAATACTACAATCTGGAGGAACTGTGGACGCAACCCGTACCGCCGCGTGCGCGCAAGAAGGCGGCGAATACGCGGCTCGCGACGAGCTGAACGCGACGCGCCGGAACCTCCGCCTCGCCTTGGCATCGATCGATCTCAACCATAGGGTCTCATCGCGCAGACTTTGGCGTTTGCCGATACCATCTCCGGCGCAAGCCTATTCACGTCTGCACGCTCCTCATGAAACTCATCATCATTGCCGTCGGCACGCGCATGCCCGCGTGGGTGGACGCGGGCTATCACGAGTATGCCAGGCGCATGCCGGCCGGCACGACGCTCGCGCTCGCATCGATCAAAGCTGAGCCGCGCACTTCCGGGAAGACTGTTGCACAGATGCTCGCCGCCGAGGCGCTGCGCATCCGCGCCGCACTCCCCATAGGCAGCCGTGTGGTTGCGCTGGACGAGCGCGGCAAGGACCTTGGCACGACGGCCCTTGCTCGAGAACTCGGGACTTGGATGCACGAAGCCGCTCCGGTGGCCTTCCTCATCGGCGGCCCGGACGGCCTGGACGCCGCACTGAAGAAGACCTGCGCCATGCAACTGCGCCTGTCGAGTCTGACCCTGCCGCATGGACTCGCGCGCGTGCTGTTGGCGGAACAACTCTATCGCGCGCTCGCTATCCTCGGCGGGCATCCTTATCATCGCGAATAACGATATAACCTTATTTCCGCGTTATCGAAATGGGCTCTGAACCAGGTGAGCATGAGCGGAGTTATCCCCTCATATTGAAAGGACTACGCATGCCGCCGCCCACATCCCGCATCTACCTCGCCTCGCGCAGCCCGCGCCGGCGCGAACTGCTGCGCCAGATGGGCATCGATCACGAACTGCTGATGCTGCGCGTCACGACCTCACGCGGCCGCGACGTGAACGAGGACCCGATGCCGGGAGAAAATCCGCGCGACTACGTCCAGCGCGTATGCCGCGACAAGGCCGAAATGGGCTGGCGCCGCCTGCTCGAGCGTAGGCTGCCGCCGCGCGCCGTGCTGTCGGCGGACACCACGGTATGCCTGGGCGACGAGATCCTGGGCACCCCGGCCGATGCGGCTCAGGCCGCCGATTTTCTCGGCCGTTTGTCCGGGCGGGAACACGAAGTGCTCACCGCAGTAGCGCTCAAATTCGAGGAGCGCGCGGAAATCGCGCTCTCGGCAACGGCGGTGCGCTTTCGCGTGCTCGAGCGCGCCGAGATCAACCATTACGTGCGCAGCGGCGAACCTCTGGACAAAGCCGGCGCCTACGGCATTCAGGGCTATGCCGGGGTGTTCATCGCGGAAATCCGCGGCAGCTATTCCGGCGTGATGGGCCTTCCCCTGTACGAAACGGCGCAGCTGCTCGCGCGCTTCGGCATCGGCCGCAGGTATCCCGCCTGAAATGACCCGCGCGCCCGGGCCGAACGCGCGCGTTTCGAGGTTGCGCGGACGAAAAGCTGTCCGCGCGGATCGCTGATTGCGCACGGATGAAAAAGCCATCCGTGCGCAATCAGCGATCTTGTATAAACACCCGCGCCTTGCTTGGTTGTTAGCCCTATTAGAGGACGCTTCCCCTCAAAGGGGTGTTGACAGGTATGGGAGACGCGTCTCAGCAGCCTGATAGAATGTTCCCATGAATGAAGAGATACTGATCAACGTCACGCCGCAGGAAACCCGAGTCGCCGTGATGGATAGCGGCGTCGCGCAGGAACTGCACATCGAGCGCGCCGCGACCCGCGGGCTGGTAGGCAATATCTACATGGGCAAGGTCGCGCGCGTGCTTCCGGGCATGCAGTCGGCATTCGTCGAGATCGGCCTGGAACGCGCCGCTTTCCTGCATGTCGCCGACATCTGGGAGGAGCGCCAAAACGGCCATGGCGAAGCAGAGCCGGCTAAAGCGGAACAAAAGCCGATAGAGAAGATCCTCGCCGAAGGCCAGCCGCTGCTGGTGCAGGTGGTGAAGGATCCGATCGGCACCAAGGGGGCGCGCCTCTCGACCCAGATCAGCATCGCCGGCAGGATGCTGGTGCATCTGCCGCAAGACCCCCATATCGGCATTTCGCAGCGCATCGAAGACGAAAGCGGGCGCGCGCTGCTGCGCGACAAGGTGCGGCAGATGCTGCCCGCCGAGGAAAAGGGCGGCTTCATCATACGCACCATGGCCGAATCCGCCACCGACGCGGAGTTGCTGAACGATATCCAGTATCTGAGAAAGCTGTGGCAGGACTTGCGCGCGAAGAGCGCTCAATCGCCCGCGCCCTCGCTCCTGTACCAGGACTTGTCGCTCGCGCAGCGGGTGTTGCGCGATCTGGTCGATGAAAACACCAAGCGCATACTCATCGACTCGCGCGAGAATTTCATCAAGCTGCAAACGTTTGCGCGCGACTACACGCCGAACGTCCTCGCGCGGCTGCACCATTACACCGGTGAGCGGCCGCTCTTCGACTTGTACAACGTAGAGGAAGAGATCGAGCGCGACCTGGCGCGCCGGGTCGAGCTCAAATCCGGCGGCTACCTGATCATCGACCAGACCGAGGCGATGACCACGATCGACGTCAACACCGGCGGCTTTGTCGGCGTGCGCAATTTCGACGACACCATATTCAAGACCAACCTGGAGGCCGCGCAGGTCATCGCGCGCCAGCTGCGCCTGCGGAACCTCGGCGGCATCATCATCGTCGACTTCATCGACATGGAAAGCGAAGAGCACCGCACGGCGGTGCTGGCGGAGTTCAACAAGGCGCTCGCGCACGACCGCACGCGCATGACGCTGAGCGGTTTTACCCAGTTGGGCTTGGTGGAGATGACGCGCAAGCGCACGCGCGAATCGCTCGCGCATGTGCTGTGCGAATCCTGTCCCACTTGCGGCGGCCGCGGCCAAGTCAAGACCGCGCGCACCGTGTGCTACGAAATCCTGCGCGAGATCCTGCGCGAATCGCGCCAGTTCAACGCGCGCGAGTTCCGCATCCTCGCGTCGCAAGTGGTGATCGATTTGTTTCTGGAGGACGAATCGCAGTCGCTCGCCATGCTCGAGGATTTCATCGGCAAACCCGTGTCGATCCAGGCCGAGTCGAGCTACACGCAGGAGCAGTTCGACATCGTGCTCATGTAAGGAGGCGCAGCGGGCGCGGGCGTTCGCTGCCCGGGGCAGCGCCAAGGCCGAACACACGCCGGTCCGAGGGACGGCCTGCTACAGCCGGCGCGCTGTCGAATCGATATAGTCGGCGGGTGGCAGTGGCGGCGCCGGCGGCCGCGGCAGCAGCAGCCAGCTTGCCACAGACGAAATCAGGCTGTAGACGATGGCGCCCCAGAATGCCGACCAGAATCCGCCGACGCGGAGACCTTCCACGAACGAGGCCACGAACCAGAACAGCAGTCCATTGATCACCAGGGTGAACAGTCCGAGGGTCAGGATACTGATGGGCAGGGTGACGAGCACCAAGAGCGGCCGGATCAGGGTGTTGACCAGGCCCAGCAGCAGCGCCGTCACCAGAGCGGCGTAGAGGCTCGCTACGCTGACCGAAGGCAACACATAGGGCACCGCGAGCAGTGAAAGCGCGTTGATCAGCCAGACCAGGAGAAGCCGCATCGGCATCCTGCGCGCCACTAGCGGCGCTCGCGCCCCAGGGTGTAGAACTCGTCGTTCGGCCGCATGTTGATCAAATTGGCCATGCGGTTCGAGAGGGCGAAGAAGCCGGCGACGGCGCCTATGTCCCAGATATCCTCGTCCGTAAAGCCGTGCGCGTGCAGCGCCGCGAAATCGGCGTCACCTATGGTCCACGGCTCCTGCGCAGTCTTCATGGCGAAATCGAGCATGGCGCGCTGTTTCGCGCCGATATCGGCCTTGCGGTAATTGACCGCGACCTGGTCGGCGATGAGGGGATTCTTGGCGCGGATGCGCAGAATCGCGCCGTGGGCAACGACGCAGTACTGGCACTGGTTGGCGCCGGAGGTGGCGACCACGATCATTTCTCGCTCGGCCTTGGTGAGGCCGCTGTCCTTTTCCATCAGCGCGTCATGGTAGGCGAAGAAGGCGCGAAATTCGTCGGGGCGGTGCGCCAATGTGAGAAACACGTTGGGGATGAATCCGGACTTTTCCTGCACCGCGAGGATGCGCTCGCGCATGTCCTGCGGCAAGTCTTCGAGATTGGGTACGGGAAATCGGCTGATGGCGTTCATCGCGTGCCTCGCGTTCTGGGTGGAATGGTCGGGTCAAGCGCAATTCTGGCACCAAACCGGCGCGCCGGGGCAAGCCTGGGGTTTAGGAGGACGCCGCGCGCACTCTGGCGATGAGTCCGGCCGTGGAGGAATCCAGATCAGTCGTGGCGCCCGTGCCTTCGAGGCCGTTCAAGACACGCCCGGCCAACTGCTTGCCCAGTTCCACCCCCCACTGGTCAAACGAATTGATGTTCCAGATTGCGCCCTGCACGAAAACCCTGTGCTCATAGAGCGCGATCAGGGCGCCGAGGCTATGCGGGGTCAGACGCTCTAATAGCAGCGTGTTGCTCGGCCGATCGCCCGGAAAGGTCTTGTACGGGGCGAGGGCGCGCGCTCGGTTCCGCGGCAGCGACTGGGCCAGCAGTTCGGCGAGCGCCTCCTCTTGCGATTTGCCGAACGCGAGCGCCTGCGTTTGCGCGATGCAGTTGGCGAGCAGCAGACGATGCTGGTTGCCGAACCGATGCTGGCCGTGAATCGCGGCGATGAAATCGGCAGGCACGATCTGCGTGCCTTGATGCAGCAGTTGAAAGAAGGCGTGCTGCCCGTTCGTGCCGGGTTCGCCCCACAACACGCGGCCGGTGGCATAGTCGACCGTGCGCCCCTCGCGGTCAATGCTCTTGCCGTTGCTCTCCATGTCGAGCTGCTGCAGGAATGCCGGGAACCGATGCAGATACTGGTCGTAGGGCAGAACCGCGTAAGTCGCGAAGCCGTGGAAATTCGCGTACCAGATACCGAGCAAGCCGAGGATCACGGGCATGTTGCGTTCGAGCGGCGCCAGGCGAAAATGCTCGTCCATCGCGTGCGCTCCGTCCAACAACTGCTCGAAATTTTCCATGCCCGCGGCGAGCGCGATCGAAAGCCCGATCGCCGACCAGAGCGAATAGCGTCCACCGACCCAGTCCCAGAATTCGAATACGCGATCGGCGGGAATGCCAAAGGCGGCAGTGGCGCGCAGATTGGTGCTGAGCGCGGCAAAATGCGCCGCGACCGCCTGTGGGTCGGCGAGGCCGTGCACCAGCCACGCGCGCGCAGATTCCGCGTTGGCCATGGTCTCCTGCGTGGTGAAGGTCTTGGAGGCGACGATGAATAGCGTGCGCCGAGGATCCAGGTGGCGCAAGGTTTCCGCCAGATGCGTGTCGTCGACGTTCGACACGAAATGAACGCGCAGGGCTGGCGCGGCGTAGGCGCGCAGCGCTTCCACCGCCATCAGCGGACCGAGATCCGAACCGCCGATGCCGATATTGACCACGTCGGTGAAGACTTCGCCCGACCTGCCGCGCAGCGCGCCTCCCCGCACCGCGTCGCTGAATGCGCGCATGCGCTCGAGAACCCTCCGCACATCGGGCATCACATCGCGGCCATCGACGAGGGTCGGGCGGCCCGAGCGGTTTCTGAGCGCGATATGGAGCACCGCGCGATCTTCGGTGTGGTTCAGGTGCTCGCCCGCGAACATGGCATCGCGCGAGCCCTCCACGCCGCAGTGCTGCGCGAGACCGAACAGCAGATCGAGGGTGCGCTCGGTGACGAGATTCTTGGAGTAATCGAGGAACACCGGACCCGCATCGAACGAAAACCGCGCGAATCGGCCTGCATCGGCCGCAAACAGGTCGCGCAGCCGAACCCCGCGCATCTCCTCGAAATGTGCGCAAAGCGAGCGCCAGGCCTGCGAGTCGGTCAGCGTGGACATCGGCGGAGCTGCCAAGAGGAAGGGATCGCTTATTATATAGCCTGATATATTCGGAGACGAAAACGCCGCGGCGTTGCAGGACCCATCACCACTTCTGCAGGATGAATCATGGTTCACGCCCTTGCCGGAAAACCGGCCCCGACCGACACGCTGGTGAACGTCGCGGCGCTGCTAGCCGCCTACCACGACCTTCCGGACGCAAGCAACCCGGCGCAACGCGTCGCTTTCGGCACCAGCGGCCATCGCGGCAGCGCATTTAGCCGCAGCTTCAACGAAGCGCATATCCTCGCCATCGTGCAGGCGGTGTGCGACTACCGCCGGCGCGAGGGAATCGCGGGCCCGCTGTTCCTGGGCAAGGACACGCACGCATTGTCCGGCCCGGCCGAGCGCACTGCGCTCGAAGTACTCGCCGCCAATAGCGTCGCGACGCAAATTCAGAAGAACGACGGCTACACGCCCACCCCGGTCATTTCGCGTGCCATCCTGGTACACAACCGCGCGCCCGGCGCACTGCGCGCCGACGGCGTGGTGATTACGCCGTCGCACAATCCGCCGCAGGACGGCGGCATCAAGTACAACCCGCCCAACGGCGGCCCTGCGGACACCGACGTCACCGGCTGGATCGAAGCGCGCGCCAACGCGCTGCTCGCGGCGGGCAACCGCGAGGTGAAGCGGCTGCCGTACGCGCAGGCGCGCGCCGCTGCCAGCACCCGGAAAACTGACTTTGTCGAGCCCTATGTCGCGGAATTGGGCGATGTCATCGACATGGCAGCCATACGCGCGGCAAACCTCAAAATCGGCGTCGATCCCTTGGGCGGCGCCGCGGTCGCCTACTGGGAACCGATCGCGAAGCGCTACGGCCTCGACCTGGAAATCGTCAATCGCAAGGTCGATCCGACCTTCGGCTTCATGACTCTGGATCATGACGGCAAGATCCGCATGGATTGCTCGAGCCCCTACGCCATGGCGAGCCTCGTAGGACTCAGGGAGCGTTTCGACATCGCCTGGGCCAACGACGCCGACGCAGACCGCCACGGCATCGTCACGCCCTCGGCGGGACTGATGAACCCCAACCACTACTTGGCGGTCGCGATCCACTATCTGCTCACGCATCGTCCCGCGTGGCCCGCGAACGCCGCGGTGGGCAAGACCCTGGTGTCGAGCGCGCTGATCGATCGCGTGGTCGCGGCCCTGGGACGGCGCCTCGTCGAGGTGCCGGTCGGATTCAAGTGGTTTACGGCCGGACTCCTGGCGGGCGAATACTGTTTCGGCGGCGAGGAAAGCGCGGGCGCGAGCTTCTTGCGCCGCGACGGCAGCGCCTGGACCACCGACAAGGACGGCATCATCCTCGGCCTTCTCGCGGCGGAAATCACGGCCACCACCGGCAAGGATCCCGCGCGCCATTACCTCGACCTCAGCGCGAAACTAGGCGTCCCGCACTACGTGCGCATCGACGCGCAGGCCACGCCCGCGCAAAAGTCCGCATTCAAGCGGCTCACGTCCGAGCGCATCCAGGCTGCTATGCTCGCGGGCGAGCCTATCGTCGCGAAGCTCACGCGCGCGCCGGGCAACGATGCGCCGATCGGCGGGATCAAGGTTGCGAGCGCCAACGGCTGGTTCGCCGCGCGTCCGTCGGGCACGGAGGACATCTACAAGCTCTACGCGGAAAGCTTCGTGAGCGCCGAACATCTGGCCAGAATCGTAGAGCAGGCGCAGGAAATCCTGACCGGCGCGTTGCGCGAGTGAGGTCAGCGGCAGGCCGGTGACCCGATGCGACGCTATTTCTTGTACGCCATCCCCAGACGATCGATCAGGGGCTTTTCTTCCTCTATCGTCTTTTTCGCGAACTTCGTGTAGTCCGCGCCATTCATGTAGATCAAGGGCTGGTCGTATTTTTCCAGCATCGCCAGGACGCTCGGTTCATCCATCGCCTTGCGAAACGCATCGTGCAGGATTTTGACCACCTTCGGATCCATGCCCTTCGGCCCGCCGAAACCGAAGGGTGAATCCGATACGGTGTTGTAGCCCGCATCCAACAGGGTCGGCACCTGCGGCCAGCGTTTGGTACGCTTGCTGCCGTAGGTGGCCAAAAGGCGCGCCTTGCCCGCATCGACGATCGGCGCCCAGCCGGTCGAATCGGAGAGCGCCATGGTGTGCCCGCCGAGCAGGCTTTGCATGTTTTCGGCGAAGCCCTTGAACGGAATATGCGAGAGCTTGATGCCCGCCTTGAGCGCGAACTGCTCGACGGCGAGGTGCGGCGTCGTCCCGGTGCCGGGGGTGCCGTAGGTGACCTTGTCCGGATTCGCCTTGGCGTAGGCGACGAACTCGGCCAGGTCTTTCCATGGCGCATCGGCCTTCACGATCAGCCCGAAAGTGTAGCCCGTGACGTTGATGATGTAGGTGATGTCCTTGAGCGGATCGAACGGCGTCTTGTTCATGAGCGGCAGACGGAAGACGCTGATCGGCAACTGCGTCAGCAGGTAGCCGTCCGGCCGTGCGTTGACCATAGCACCGGCACCCATGGTGCCGGAGGCGCCAGGCCGGTTCTCGATCACCATCTGCTGGCCGAGTTGCTTGCCCACCGATTCGGCGATGGCGCGCATCACCAGGTCGGACGACCCCCCCGCAGGCCAAGGACAGATCAGCGTGATCGGCTTGTTCGGGAACTGCTGCGCCGATGCCATGCCCGCCACAAGCGCCAGCAGGATTGGGGCGGCACCACGCAATACACGTGTCAACATATTCTCTCCTTTCTTGTTGGTTGGGCTGCGACTAGGATTGTAGTCCAGTCGCCGCCTATCGCCTCGCAGGAGCGATCGATCGTCGCCTTTGCGCGAATCGGCGTGATTGGGATCGCCGACAAAACGAAGGAATATCTTCCCGTAGTGCTCGCCTGGACGCAATGATGAAGGAGGGATTGGCGCGCCCGACGCGACGAAACCGGGCACTGGCGCGAAGTAATTTTTTTAGGGTGACTATTCGAGCCATTGTCGGGTCGCCAATGAGGGCGGGCACCAATGGCTCATGAAGGTAGCAGGCGATTAGCCCTCTCCTGCCATCGGTTCCAGGTGCTGCGGGATTCCCCAATCCCGTCGGTCTGGCACCCGGAACTCGGGGCAAAGCTTTTCAAGGTTGTCGATCGCTGTTCACCTCCGGCGCTTGTCGAACCAAGTCGTAAGTAATCGGTCCTAAGATCGACCAAGGTGTTAACGCCATGAACGAGCCGGAGCCCATGTTTGCTCGATTTCTCGCCCTGCTGATCTGGCTGGCCGCGCTCGCCAGCCCTCCTGCCTTTCCCCAAAGCCAGCCGGGCGGACTGGCCAAGGCCACCTTCGCCGCCGGCTGCTTTTGGTGTGCGGAGGAGGCGATGGATAAGGTTCCCGGCGTGATTTCGACCACCTCCGGCTACATGGGCGGAAGCAATAAGAACCCCAGCTACCAGGAGGTGTCTTCGGGCACCACGGGCCATACCGAGGTGGTACAGGTTGTGTATGACCCGAAGAAGGTAAGCTACGAGCGGTTGCTCGAACAGTTCTGGGTGAACCACGATCCCACGGTGAAGGACCGGCAATTCTGCGACGTCGGCTCGCAATACCGGCCTTCGATCTTCTGGCACGACGACGAGCAAAAGCGGCTTGCCGAGATTTCCAAGGTGAAGTGGGAGAGGGACAAGCCCTTCAAGCAGGCAATCGTGACGCCGATAGTGAAGGTGACCGAGTTCTGGCCAGCCGAGGACTACCATCAGGACTACTACCTGAAGAACCCGCTGCGCTACAAGTTCTACGTTACCCGGTGTGGCCGCTATGCGCGTTTGGACGAACTCTGGGGCATGCTCAGGCAGTAAGCGCGTCGCGGACCAAAGTCATGCGTGCCGCCAAGCACGTTTTCCATGCGAGAGGATAACCCATGAACCGCATTGAGAGCCGGACCAGCCGGCGCAGATTCCTCACCACCGTGCTCGCGCTGCCCCTCGTCTCGGTCGGCCCCGCCTCGGGCCAGGCGCTGGCGCTGACGCCAGCCTGCGGCGGGAAGTCCGAGCGAACGCCATCGCAGTCTGCGGGCCCCTTCTACACCCCGGATTCGCCGCGGCGAAGCTCGCTAGTCGAACCGGGCAGCAAGGCGGAGCGGCTCGTGCTGACCGGTATCGTGTTCTCGCCGCAATGCAAGCCGGTGGCGAATGCGCTGCTCGATTTCTGGCATTGCGACGAGGCAGGCGAATATGACAACAGGGGCTTTCGTTATCGCGGGCACGTCATTGCGAACGCGCAGGGTCGCTACGGCCTGGAGACCATCGTGCCGGGCGAATATCCAGGACGCACGCGCCACATTCACGTCAAAGTGCGCTCGCCCGATGGGCGCGTTCTGACAACGCAACTGTACTTTCCCGATGAGCCGCGCAACCGCGCCGACGGCACCTACCGTCCTGAGCTGACGATGCAGGTCGCACGCAAGGGGGACGAGCGCGAAGCGAAATTCGACTTCGTCGTGGCAGAAAAGACAAGGGCCTAGGTTTTCCCAAGCCCTTGATGATACTGGCGCCCGACAGGAGTCGAACCTGTGACCTTGGGCTTCGGATTCGCAGATGTGAAGGGCGCTAGTAGTCAGATCAGATCTTGCAGGTCCCGCCAATTCGATTCTATGGCTAAATTAGCGTCAAGAAGTCTCAAGAAGAGTTCATATGGCCACGAAATGTCCACACCTGCTCAAGACGCGAACGTACGCGCGACAAGAACGAGAAACCGGGCAGCAAGGGTAGGACGATGTAGCAAAACCTGCGTCCTGAATTCAAGGTAGACGTCTGCTCATCGGCTTGTGGCCACGCAATCCACGGTCGCGCATTGTCGCAGCTGCGAGCTGCCGACCGGCCGAAAGCTGCGAGCAGATCAAACCTGGCCCGGCGCGCGCGGGATGCGGGGCGTGCGCCGACCCAGGAAGCCTTACAGGTGTTGGGGTATCGTCGGATCGCCCGGCCGCTCTTCGGTCGGCTGATACGGTTTGGGCACGCGGGCGAGCGCCTCATTCACCCAGTCGATATGCGACTGTTCGTCGCGCGCCATGTCACGCGCCACCTCGCGAATGCCGGCATCACTCGATTCATCGATCACTTTGTCGAAAAACGCCTTGGCGCGTTCTTCCGCGCGCAACGCAATCTCCAGCGCCAGTCGCGGCGTCGCCATGCGCAAGACGAAAGCGTGCGCCTCGAGCACCGGCTCCTCCTGATCGAACCAAGAATATTCCCCAGGGGCGAGCTTTGGCAGTGCCATGCTTGCGGTCTTTTTTGCCAGGTGATAGGCATGCTCGGTTCCATACTGAGCGAGATTGCGGAATAATTCCGCGACGGGATCGTTGCCATACTCTGCCACGTGCGCCGCGAATTCGCGGTACCGTGCTACCGCCTCGTGCTCGATCGCGATCGCGTGCGCGTACAACGCGCTGACCGACCCGATGCACCGCCGCAAATCTGCCCGCGGCGCCTCCTTCTCTTGCCCCGTGACCGGCGATACCGCACACGCTTTATTTCGATGTTCGAGCGGATATTTGACCGCCATGTCCCCCTTCCTTCCAAGGACAGTAGCGCGCGCTCCAGTAAGTGCCATCAGGTCTGCTGCACGACCGCGCCTGACGGAATCTCGGGACAAGTGCTTTTGCATTTGAATCTCCTTTTCTTTGGCTTGCCCACCCTGTAATGCCTTTTGACCTAATTTTTTTGGCAAGGCCCCGGGCGGCCAAAGCGTTAGGTGGAATCGAGTTTCAAAGACGTTGCTGGTGATGTCAGGCGACCTCGCCCCTGTCAGCATACGCATTCGCCGTGCCAGAACTATTTATTTATTTAAGATCAGCAAGTTACTGGAATTGCTCGATTGCTGAGCGGCACTCTGAAGGCCGATTCTGTCGCTACTTGCCGACAGGTCTTGGCCTGCCGGAACGTAACCGGCAGATTCATTGGGATTAATGATGTCGCCACAGCCCGACTTTCAGCAGCATGTGCGCCGACCTCTGATGCGAAACAGCAGCGATGCCATTGGACATGCGCGGAAAATAACGCCGCGGTGGCGCGACTGGTTGCGATGATTTGCCTTGGCGGCGCATTTTGGGCAGTTGCTTGCATACACGCGATCTACGCGGCGGAAATAGGTACGTTGGCTGTCTCGAACAACGCCGATACCTATTGCATCAGCTTTGACGCACCAGCAGAGGCCCCCGCGCAAACGTTCTACGAACAGCTCCCAGACTATGCACACTTCAGCAGACTGAGCTCCGTCATGACCTCCATCCCAGTTGAACCCGCCGCCGACGGTGGAGTATCTGCGATTGAGCGGCGTTCTGCGCGAGCAATTGCAAGCGCAGGCGGCGTAAGTACTTGAAGGAATTGGCGCGCCCGACAGGAGTCGAACCTGTGACCTTTGGCTTCGGAAACCAACACTCTATCCAGCTGAGCTACGGGCGCGTGGCCTAAAGTATACCGGCTTTTGCTCTGCCCCTACGGCTTTCGCGAGCCCGTCGTTTGCGCCTATAATGCGCGCGTTTGCAGCACCTTAGCGCCGGTTGCAGAATGACGGATACGGCCCCTGATCCGGGGGATCTTGAGCAAGTGTATTTCCTCCCGCTGCAACGGATTCTTAGCGTCAAAGGACCCCCATGAGCCAAACTGAACAAGATAGCGGACACCAAAGTCCGATCAAGACGCCCAAGCAGTTGATCACCGTGGTCGCGCTCGCATTCCTGGTGCCCATCCTCATCATCACGCTGCTGTCGCAGTATGTGGCCAATATCCGCAGTATCGACAAGGAGAGCCCCGCCATGTCGAACGATGCCATCGCCAAACGCCTGAAGCCCGTGGGCGAGCTTGCGCTCGCCGCGGCCGACGCCGGCGCAGGCGCGGCCGCTGCTGCAGGCAAGCCCGACGGCAAGAAGATCTATGACGCGAGCTGTGTCGCTTGTCATGCGAGCGGCGCGGCCGGCGCGCCCAAGACTGGCGACAAGGCCGCCTGGGCGCCGCGCCTGAAATCCGGCATGAATGCGCTGTATGCGAGCGTTTTGAACGGCAAGGGCGCGATGCCGCCCAAGGGCGGCAATGCGGCGCTCGCCGACGCCGACATCAAAGCCGCAGTCGATTACCTCGCTGGCCAGGTCAAGTAGCAACTGGCCGCGCGCACAGCAAAAAGAGGCGGTTTAGCCGCCTTTTCTTTGCACTGCTGACAGGTGCGCCGAGTCCAGACGCCATCGGCCGGAAACGCGCTCACCTTTCGGCGTACCGGCTTATGTCCCGTGTGAAGCTGACATGCTTTGTTATACCTAAACTTCTACTACTTTAGGTATAATGAGCGCATGACACGCCAGCCCGCCGAAACCCAGACGCTGTATGCGGAGCTGTCCGAACGCCTGCGCGCACTCGAGGCGGCGCGCACGTTCGCGAGCCTGTCCGGATCATTCACCAAGAAAATGGTGCGCGGCGGCGACTATTGGTACTTCAAGACCAGCGCGGGCGCGGCGGGACAGAAGGAATACTTCATCGGTCCGGATAACCGCGAAACAAGAGCAGTGATGAAAGCGTACGCTGCAGGTCGCCCGGAAACAGAAGCGGTGCTGGCACAGATTGAGCGCCTATGCGCCATGCTGCGCCAGGGCGGAGCGATGCTCACCGATACGCCCTCGGCGCGCGTGATCGCCGGTCTCGCAAGCGCGGGGGTGTTCCGAGTGGGCGCGGTGCTGGTCGGTACGCACGCCTATATTGCATTGGCTAACGTGCTCGGAGTGCGCTGGGAATCGGCGATGCGCACGCAGGATATCGACCTCGCCGCAAGAGGCGTGATGCAAGTTGCGGTACCGCAAAGCGAGGCTGACCTGCCCAAGGCGCTCGATGCGCTCAACATGGGCTTCCTGCCCGTGCCGGGACTCAACCCGAAAGAACCGGAAACTTCATTCAAGGTACGCGGTCAGGCATTGCGCGTCGACCTGCTCACCCCGGCGCGGGGCAGCCGCGGCGCCATGCCGGTGCTGATTCCACGCCTCAGGGCGGCGGCGCAACCACTGGAATTCCTCGATTATCTGCTCGAAGCGCCAGTCGCTGCTCCACTGCTCAACGGTGGCGCGACTCTCGTAAATGTCCCCGATCCGGCGCGCTTTGCGCTCCACAAGCTGCTGCTAAGCGGGCGCAGGCAGGTGTTCGAGCAGGTCAAGGCTGGGAAGGACCGACAGCAGGCAGGCGAGATCATCGAAGTGCTGTTCGAAGACCGGCGTGGCGATCTGGGACTGGCCATCGAAGCGCTGAATCGGCGAGCCTTAACTTGGCGTACACGGCTCAAGCGGGAACTTGCCAAGCTGCCGGCGCACTTGGACGCTGCGCGTACACTGATCCTGCGCAGCCTCGATGTTTGACCCGGCTATTGAACAAAACCCGCTGGCGTTCTACCACCGGCTGCATTGCGACCGCAGCGCCTCCTGGCGCTGCTAGAATTGACGCCTTGACCCAACCCGGAACACGCATGCTCCCCCGACTCGTCAACGCTCCCGCATTACAACCGACTGCGACCGCCGCATGAAGCTCGCGATCATTCTCGATCCGCTGGACAGCATCAAGACTTACAAGGACACGACCTACGCCATGATGGTCGAAGCTGCCGCGCGCGGGCACGAATTGCACATGCTGATGCAAGACGGCGTGATGTGGAAACGCGGCCGCGTCATCGGCGAGACCTGCCGCCTCGAGCTGACCGGCGACAAGGAGCGCTGGTACCACATCGATCTGCCGCGCGAGGACCCGCTGTCGGGGTTCGATGCGGTGCTGATGCGCAAGGACCCGCCGTTCGACATGGAGTACGTGACCGCCACCTGGCTGCTCGAGCTGGCCACGCGCGAGGGCGCCCGGGTATTCAACGATCCGCGGGCGCTGCGCGACCACAGCGAGAAGCTCGCCATTGCCGAGTTTCCGCAGTTCACCGCGCCGACGCTGGTATCGCGGCTGGAGAAGCAAATCCACGATTTCATCGAAGCCCATGCAGATGTGGTGGTGAAACCCCTGGATGCGATGGGCGGCGCGCAGGTCTTCCGCGTCACCGACGCCGACCCCAACCGCAACGTCATCGTCGAGACACTGACCGCGCACGGCACGCGCTCGATCATGGCGCAACGCTATATCCCGGAGATCCGCGACGGCGACAAGCGCGTGCTGTTGATCGCGGGCAAGCCCGTCCCCTACAGCCTCGCGCGCATTCCCAAGCCGGGGGAGACCCGCGGCAATCTCGCCGCGGGCGGAACCGGCGTGGCGCAACCGCTGTCGGCGCGCGACCGCGAGATCGCCGCGGCGCTGGGGCCCGAACTCGCGCGGCGCGGACTGCTGCTCGTGGGGCTGGACGTGATCGGCGACTATCTCACCGAAATCAACGTCACGAGCCCGACCTGCTTTCAGGAAATCATGCAGCAAACCGGGTGCAACGTCGCCGGGATGTTCATCGACGCCCTGGAAAAGGCGTGCGCCGACTGAATGCCGATTGGACGGGGACACGGCCGGTCATACCCCCCTGAGCCAGCGGCTGTTTCATGCATTCCGAAACAGCCCGGGAAAGCTTGGCTGATTGCAGCCGCAATCGCATTGACGCTGCCCGCCTGGCCCGCGACAGCGCAGCCGGCGCCGGCCGGTCAGGAGGACCAGGGCGCGCTCGAGGCGGCGCTGCAACTCTACAGCGCACTCCTGCTGCAGACCGCGCAAGGACGCCGCAGCTATCCGGCCGCCGCCATGGAACAGAAACTCTCCGGCAGTGTGCAAATCGAGATCCGCATCGGCGCAGATGGTAAACTCGAGCATCAGGGCGTGATCGCCAGCAGCCGTCACCGCGTGCTCGATGAGCACGCGCTGCAGCTGATGCGGCTCGCAGTGCCGCTCACCGCAATCCCGCCGGCGCTACACGGCCGCGCTTTCCGTGTACCGGTCCGCGTCAATTACGTGATTCCGGAGTGAGCGGCGTGAAAGGATGCATGTTTTCATTTCGTAACGGACTCCAGATGCCATGGTAGGAATTCTGATAGTTGCCCACGGGACCTTCGGCGAAGCGCTGATCCATTGCGCGAGCCACGTGCTGGGCAAGCGCCCGCCGCAGGTGCTGCAGTTGGGCGTCGGCGTACACGACGATCCCGAGGCACTCCTGCCGCTCGCACATGATCTGGTGAAGCAGCTCGACCAGGGCCAGGGCGTACTCGTGTTCAGCGACATGCTCGGCGCGACGCCTTGCAATATCGCCTCGCGCCTGCTCGTACCGGGCAAGGTCGAAGGCGTTTCCGGAATCAACCTGCCGATGCTGATCCGCGCACTGACTTACCGCGATGAACCGCTCGCGACCGTGGCGTCCAAGGCCATCGACGGCGGCCTGGCCGGAGTCGTGCACTTGAATACCGATAGCTGCAATGCCGCAAACCGACGCTGAGATCATCAACAAACTTGGCCTGCATGCGCGCGCTTCAGCCAAGCTCGCGCAGCTTGCGAGCGGATTTCAGAGCCACATCTGGCTCACGCGCAACGGCCGCCGCGTCAATGCGAAGAGCATCATGGGCGTCATGATGCTCGCAGCCGGCAAGGGCAGCACGATCGGCATAGAAACAGACGGCGGCGACGCCGATGCCGCCTTGCACGCCATCGTGAAGCTGATAGTCGAGAAATTCGGGGAAAGCGAATGAGCTTCGCCCTGCACGGCGCCGGCGTTGGCGGTGGCATCGCGATCGGCCAGGCGCACCTCATTTCCAGCGCGCGGCTGGAAGTGCCGCATTACGCGATCCTCGCCGCGGATGTCGAACTGGAAGTCATGCGCTTTTCGGTGGCGGTGGACAAGGTGCGTTCCGAGCTGCAGGCATTGCGCCGCAACGTTCCCGCCGGCGCGCCGGCCGAACTGGACGCATTCCTCAACCTGCATCTGATGCTGCTCGAGGACTCGACGCTGTCGCTGGTGCCGCGCGAGTTGATCCGCGGCCTGCGCTGCAATGCCGAATGGGCGCTGGTGGAGCAGATGAATTACCTGGTGGCGCAATTCGAAAAGATCGACGACGCCTACCTGCGCGAAAGAAAAGCCGACGTGGTACAGGTGGTCGAGCGGGTGCTCAAAGCCATGCTCGGCCAGCCCGCACGCGTCGCCGGCGCGCCGGCGCGCGAGCAAAGCCTGATCGTGGTGGCGCATGACCTGTCGCCCGCGGACATGATCCTGTTCAAGCAGCATAAGTACGCAGGCTTCGTCACCGATCTGGGCGGCGTGACCTCGCACACCGCGATTCTGGCGCGCAGCCTCGACATCCCGGCGATCGTCGGCGCGCACAGCGCGCGGCAGATGGTGCGTGAAGGCGAACTGCTGATCGTCGACAGCATACAGGGCGTGCTGATCGTCGATCCGGACCCGCTGATTCTCACCGAGTACCAGCGACGCCGGGAGCAGCTCGAACTCAAGCGGCAAAAGCTGAAGCGCATCCGCAGCACGCCCGCCGCCACCAAGGACGGCGTCGCCGTGGATCTGCATGCCAATATCGAATTGCCGCAGGACGTCGAGCAGGTGCGCGAGTCGGGCGCCACCGGCGTCGGGCTGTTCCGCAGTGAATTCCTGTTCCTCAATCGCGACGACCTGCCGAGCGAGGACGAGCAGTTCGAAGCCTACCGCCAGGTGGCGCGCGCCATGGACGGGATGCCGGTAACCATACGCACGCTCGACCTGGGCGCGGACAAGACCGTCAACAACAGCGCCAAAGGCGGCCCCAACCCCGCAATGGGTTTGCGCGCCATCCGGCTTTGCCTGGCGGAACCGCAGATGTTCCTGACGCAGTTGCGCGCCATATTGCGCGCTTCCCACTACGGCAAGATCCGCCTTTTGCTTCCGATGCTCGCGCACGCGCACGAAATCGAGCAGGCGCTCGCCCTGATCGCGCAGTCAAAGGAATTGCTGGACGAGCAGAAGCTGCCCTATGACCGCGGCATCCTGGTTGGCGGCATGATCGAAGTCCCGGCGGCGGCGCTCGCGCTCGGCGTATTTGTGCGCAAACTCGATTTTCTTTCGATCGGCACCAACGACCTGATCCAGTACACGCTCGCCATCGACCGCACCGACGACAGCGTATCGCACCTGTACGACCCGCTGCACCCGGCGGTACTGCATCTGATCGCGCACACGATCAAGACCGGCGCGCGCATGAAGGTGCCGGTGGCGGTGTGCGGTGAGATGGCAGGAGACATAACGCTGACGCGGCTCCTGCTCGGCTTCGGGCTGCGCCAGTTTTCCATGCACCCGGCAAACCTGCTCGCGATCAAGCAGCAGGTGCTCGGGAGCGACAGCGGCAAGCTCACGCCGTTGGCCCAGCGCATCCTGCACGCCGAAGAACTGGATCAGGCGCGGGAACTGCTGGAAAAGCTCAACGCTTAAGAAAGGTATCGCGGCGCTGCGCGCACGGCGGCGCGAATATCGAACTCACCGTGGCGCGTCGCTGTTCACTGCAGCACGATGTTGGCTTGGCGCGCCGCTTTGAGCCAGCGTTCGGCGTCGGCGCGCACGAACGCGGCGAATTCGGCCGGAGTCATGTTCATCATTTCGACGCCCATCGTGCGGTAGCGTTCACGCACCGATTCGGTCGTGAGCACCTTTTTCAGCGCGCCTTGAAGTTTCTCGATCACGGCGGACGGCGTGGCGGCGGGCGCGAACAGGCCCGTGAACGTAGTCGCGTTGAAGCCCGGAAGACCCAATTCATCCAGCGTCGGCACGTTGGGCAATTGCGGCGAGCGCTTGAGCGAAGTGATCGCGATCGCCCTTAAGCGGCCGCTGCGAACGTACTCTATCGAGGCGGATAGCTGGTCCATCATGCTATCGATCTGGCTGCCCAGGAGGTCGGTGAAGGCCGCGCCGCTACCCTTGTAGGGCACATGGGTCACCGCGATCTTCGCGTCATGCTTCAGCATTTCGAGGGCGAGATGGTTGGTCGTGCCTACGCCGGCAGTGGCCATCGTGACCGGGCTGCCTTTGGATTTGGTGTAGGCGAGAAATTCCTTGAAACTGTTCACCGGGACCTTGGGCGCGACCGTAATCAGCAGTGGCACCGCTTGAATAGCGCCTATCGGCACCAGGTCTTTTGCCGCGTCGTAGGGCACAGTTTTGAATACCGCGGGCGCTAACGTGACGGTGCCGGTGGAACCGAGCAGCAGCGTATAGCCATCGGGCGCGGCCTTGGCCGCGTACGTGGAGCCGATCAAGCCGCCCGCGCCCGCGCGGTTGTCGACGATGATCGTCTGACCCAGCGCCTCCCCCAATCCAGGCGCGAGCGTGCGCGCCGTGATGTCGATGTTGCCGCCCGGTACATAAGGCACGACGATGCGGATCGGCTTGCTCGGAAAGTCCTGCGCCTGGGCGCCAAGGCTCAATGCGACAGAAATTGCTGCGACGAACGCCGCAGCGCAGACGCGGGCGAACGGTTTCATGCTGGTCATCTCCTGTTGAGTTTCGTTGCAGCGCAATCATGCATCGGGATGAGTCGCGCGTCCAGCGCCGCGGGCGCTGCGCCCGCGAACGCGGCCGGTCACGCTTGGCCGGCTGCCCGCACACCGCCGCATTCGATCCCGCGATGAGCGCTTGCGAGTTTTGCTCGGGCCATCGTCGCGAACAAAGTCATTGGCGTGCAATGGTTCTTCATGCTATATACGTATGGGGTCCAAACGAACAAAAACCGCTCGCGCTGAAGAATATCCGTTTGGAGCCGGGCAAGTCTCGAAAGGGAGGAGTCTCAATTGGCCGCAAGCCCGATAGGCATGTCGGAGCGCCGGGTATTGGACCGCCTGCGTGTGATGTCGACGCAGTGCGATGTAGCGCATGCCCGCTAGAATCGCAAAACTCAGTCCACCGAGACTATTTGCGGCGTATCCCCGTCAGCGCCTTTTTGCGCAGCTCGATGCGGCAAGGACCTGTCCCGCAATCTGGGTAGTCGGACCACCGGGGGCCGGTAAGACCACGCTGCTCGCGAGCTATTCGGACACGCATCGAATCCCCGTCCTTTGGTACCAGCTCGATGAGCATGACGCCGACCCCGCAAGTTTCTTTCATTATCTGACCCAGGCGGCCGCACAGTGTTCCCCGCGCAAGAAGCAGCGCGCGTTGCCGGCGCTCGGGCCTGAATTTCACGCTGACCTCGCCGGATTCGCTCGGCGCTATTTTCGCGCATTGTTCAATCTTCTTACCCCGGGTTACATTCTGGTGTTCGACAACTATCAGGAGATCGATGCCGCCCCGGCATTGCACCAGGTGATGAATGAGGGGCTACAACAGATTCCGCAAGGCATCAATGTCGTCGTCATCAGCCGCGGCGATCCACCTCCCGCATATTCCAGATTGAGCGCCAGCAACGGCCTGACCTCGATCGAATGGGAGGACTTGCGCCTGACCCTGGACGAAGCACGCGCGATTGCGGGGGAAACTGTGGCCGATTCGACCGTCGCCAAGGTACACGAGCACTGCGATGGCTGGGTAACGGGACTGATACTTGCGACGAGGCGCCTGAAACACAACGGCAATGTATCGGCGCACCAGCACTTCTCGATCGACGCCAAGAACCGTATCTTCGACTATTTTGCCGGCCTATATTTCTCCAGCGCGCCCGCGGAAACGCAGGAAATGTTGATGCGTACGGCGTTGCTGGCGCGCTTCACCGCTGACTTGGCCAAACACATCAGCGGCAATGCCGACGCGGTCCATATTCTGGAATCGCTATACCACCAGCACTTCTTCATCTACCGCAGCGAAGATACCGTCCCGAGCTACCAGTACCATGCGCTGTTTCGCGATTTCCTGATTGAGCGCGGGATTACGGCTTACTCGCCTGCTGAGCGGCAAGAGCTCGCGAGAAGGATTGCCGAACTGCTGGAGGGCGAGGCGCAGACCGAGGAAGCGATCGAAAGCTATTCCCTTGCACAGGACTGGGCAGCGGTCACGCGCTTGGTGCTGGCGCATGCGCCGAACATGATCTCACAAGGGCGCGGAAAGACCGTATCCGCTTGGATCGCCAAGATTCCAGAATACGCGCGGCTCGCTACGCCATGGCTTGATTACTGGTACGGCGTAAGCGAGATCGAACTTGACTCGGCGCAAAGCCGACGCAAACTGGAGCGTGCGTTCGCAGCGTTTGTCGCGCACGGAGATACAACAGGCGCCCTGCTTGCGTGGGCCTGGATTACAAAAGCAATCATGCTCGAATGGGGGGATCGCTCGGAACTGGACGCGTGGATCGAGTGGCTGGATAACCATCTCAGTGTGCATGCCAAGTTTCCAGACCCTGAGACCGAGGCACGTGTGACGGCCAGCATGGCCGAAGCTTTATTTTTGCGCCAGCCAAACCGGCCCGACTTGGTACGCTGGATGGATCGCGCCTACACCATTGCGATGCAAAGCGAGGACACCAAATTCGCCATCCTTACAACGTATCGAATTGTCCATTTCCACCTCAGTATGGGTGAGCCAGCGACGGCGCTACTGATCGCGCAGTGGGTCAAACGCAAAACGAGCACGCCCGATACGCCGCCCTTGTTTCAGATCGTGTCGAAGGTACTGGAAGGATATGTTTCGCTCGTGGTTCAGGGCGAACTGGGGAACTCACTCGACGCGGTACGCGGTGGCTTGGCAATCGCCGAGACGAACGGCATCCACATGTTCGATCATTTCCTCAAAGTCATTGCGCTGCACGGCTGGCTTAGCATCCGCGGCGATGCGACAGAGGCCGGCAAAGTCCTAGGGAGCATGACCGCGATTACGAAAGGCCTGCAGCGCGTCGAATTCGCGGAGTTTCATTTTATGTCCGCCGCGCACGCGCTGCTTTCGAATGAGCTGCAGCGCGCGACGCAGCATGTGAGGAAGGCTATCGAAACCGTCAATAAGATCGCTTCCACTTACGTCAGCGCAATGTATCAAACGTGTTACCTCCAGGTGCTGCATGCGAACGGCGATCGGGATGCGGCAATTGAATTGATGGACGATCTATTCACGCTTCCAAAATACACTCCGAGCCGCCCAATTCGCGTCGTTTGTCTGCTGATCAGGGCGCAAATCGGGTTTGAGTGCGGCGATGAGGCCGGCGGCCTGAACCGCCTGCGGGAGGCGTTCGAACTCTCACGCCGTTTGGGATGCGCCTACGTTCTGTGGTGGTGGCGTCCGATGCTGCTGGCCGACCTTTGCGTGCGCGCACTAAATGCTGGGATTGAAGTGGAGCATGTTCAGCGGCTCGTGAGGACACTACAGCTAGTTCCGACCGAGCCGCCGCTTGCGTGTGAGCAATGGCCCTGGCCATTAAAGATCCTGACCCTAGGCGCGTTCGAGATTGTCAAGAACGGCAAGTCGATTCGTTTTGCGGGCAAAGCACAACAAAAACCGCTTCAATTATTGAAAACCATGATCGCGACGGGCGGCGCCGGCGTCAGCGCCTCGATGCTGATTCATTCCATCTGGCCCGATGCCGAGGGGGATGCCGCGCAGAACTCATTCGACATTACGCTACACCGGTTGCGTAGGCTACTCGGGTACGATACGGCAATCACGCTCGCCGACGGCAAACTGTCGCTTGATACGCGTCTGGTTTGGGTAGACGCATTCGCTTTCGAGCGCATGACCGAACGAACTGGCGTGCAAGCGATCGAGCAGCTGGCCGAAAGTGCTTGCCGCCTGTACCGCGGCCATTTCCTGGAACCCGAAGGCGAAGAACCATGGATGCTGGCTGCGCGAGAGAGGCTTCGCGCAAGATTTCTACGCTTCACCGCGTCGATCGGAAGCCAGTGCGAGGCCTCCGGGCAGTGGGCAAAGGCAGCGGCGATCTACCTGCACGGCCTGGAGCTGGACAGTCTCGCCGAGGAGTTTTACCAGCGACTGATGATCTGCCACAAACAGCAAGGTCGTGTGTCGGAAGCCGTGGAAGTGTATCGCCGCTGCCGCCAAGTTCTGTCCGTCGTTCTCGGCACTCCTCCGTCGAAGGAGACTCAAGCAATCTACCGGGCCCTGCGTGCCGGCAACCCACTACTCTCAAGTCCCGAATGAAGCTGCATGGTCTTCAGCGCGACGATGTGAGCCGCGTGAGGATTGCTTTCCAGTGGTTATAAAGGCAAAGGTGCCCTTCGCCGGGAAGCATGAATAGTTCGCGTAGTTCCAATACCGAAGCCAGATAATGCGCCATGGCCGGCGGCGCATTACGGTCTTCTTCACCTTGCCACAAATGCACTGGCGTCCGGATGTACGCGGGATTAAAGCCCCACGGTCCCGAAGCGAGGATCATATCGCAGGCAAATCCCTCAGCGCCTTGGCGCAATGCCTCCACGAAGTCCTGCTCGAATTGCCTGCTGCGCTCGCTCGCGATCCGCTTATCCGGTTCTGGAAGACCCTGTACGAGGGCAGCAAGAAAGCCAGCAGCAGCAGACCCGGCCAGCGGCGCCAACGCGTTGCGCAGACCCTGCGCATCCGACCTCGCCAATGCGCAAAGCCCGCTCACTTCGGGCGACATCCCTTCAGTAACTCCGGGCACCCGCAAAGGCGCGAAACCGCCAACCAGAGCCACCCCAGCCACCCGTGCCGGCAGATCATGCGCGCACGCCAAGGCGTAAATCCCGCCTGCGGAGTAACCGACGATGTGGAAGCGCTCGATACCTTTATCGTCCGCCAACCTCGCAATGTCTGCGGCCCAGTCCTGCGGGGTACGGCCGGACTGAACGTCGGAAAGGCCATAGCCGGGCCGTTCCGGGGCGATCAGCCGCACGCCGAGCTTCGCCGACGTCGCGGCCATATCGGCATCAACTTGCCGGCGTGAGCCAGGCGCGCCATGAAAGAACAGCACCGGCCAGCCCTCTGCCGCACCGCATTCGGCATAACCGAGCCGCCGCCCGTCATGCAAGCGCAGAAAATGCGCGCCTGGGTCGGGCACTGATACATCCGTCATCAGCTACTCCATTTTCCTTTCTTGGGTCATCTCGACGATGACAGTATGGAACTCGCGTTGGCGGTTCGCATTCGATCAGCCATCATATGGCCCGCTTAGACTTGCCGCAATTGAAAATTAGCGGCAGGGTACCCAATCGCTCGCACTAGGTCACGTGTCCCTGTCGCGGCCGCCGAACTCACTCAGAATCCGCCTATTCCGGCGTCGAACGCACCTCGCGAGCAGGTTTTCCGGCTTCATTGGCCCGTTTGACGAACCGTCATCGCGCGCGCCCAAGGTAGCGGCGTTGCCACCAGCTCCTATGCGTCGTGCTCGGCGTCGCGCCCTCCGCAGAAACGCAGGCCATATACCAAGCGCTGAACGGGAAATCCGCAGCCGCTTGGTTTCGGTTTGTGCAGCCCGGGCCTGCAAATCCGTAAGCCATCCGTAAGTCCCGCGCGCCTACGCTCACGAGAAGGAGTCAGCGGGGCGGGGGCTGCGTTTGGCTGCGTGCGTACTAAGGCATCGGGAGGACCCGATGGCGGATCTGATGCTCGAAACAATAATAATGGGAGGAAACCATGATAATCATGAAGAATCAGCTTGCTGTCCCTGCGCTCGTCGCGATCATCAATGCCGGCTACGAAGCACCCAAGGAGTTTTCCGCCCATGGACTTTCGCCCTCACGGCGGCAAGGCGCGCTGACCTTCGCGGACCTCGCGCAGCGAACGGTCGCCGCGTGGCCACGGCGGGCCCAAGCGTGTGCCGGCCGTAGGGATTGCAGCGGATAGCAAGTCGATGAATTCTGAACAAGGAGGCCCAATATGGAAATTCTCGGGTATCACCTCGGCAATGTCAGCGCCTGCCAACTTGCAGCACTCGCGGTGATCCTTGCGGCGTCGGGCTTCGTCAGCGGTCTGTCGGGATTCGGTTTCTCGGCCGTCGGCGCCACGACGCTATGGGTATTGCCGCCGCAGCAGTCGATTCCACTGATGATGGCGCTTTCGACCGTGAATCAGATCGCATCGCTACAGGAGCTGCGAGCGTCGCTCAGGCCGCTGCGCGACTGGTGGCCGCTGGGGCCCGCGCCCTATATCTTGGGCGGCTTGTTCGGTTTGCCGCTGGGGCTCTGGATGCTGCGCGAACTGCCTGCGGCGGCGCTTTGCGCGGCTGTCGGTGCGGTGCTCATCGCCTATTCGGGCTGGGCCGTCTTCAAACCGGCTGGTCTGCGAATCCGGGCCGCCGCTCCGGTTGCGGGGCTTGGGGTCGGTGCACTCGGTGGCATGATCGGCGGCTTCACCGCGTTCCCCGGCGGTGCAGTCGTCATCTGGGCGGGGCTGATAGGCTTGGGAAAAGTCGAGCAGCGCACGATAGTGCAGCCTTACATCCTCGCCATGCAGCTTGTCGCGCTATCGCTGCTCGCGCTCTCGGGCAGTCGGCAAGCGGATGATGCCTTCGGGGCGCAATTCTGGGCGCTCTTCGCCTGCCTGGTTCCGATAGTCCTGCCCTTCACCAAGCTCGGCGTAATCGTGTTTCGCAAGATATCCGACATCGACTTCAAGCGCGTCACGTACGGGCTGCTCGGCGTCTCAGGAACCAGCCTCATCGTCAAGGGCGGCAGCGCGATCCTGGCCCTTGGCAACTGGATAAAGGCGTCAGCCATAGTGCTCCTGTTCCCCTAAGCGTCGGCGCGCGTCCCCGGTCTCGCCGTGTGTGTTCGATTCGCGCACGCTGCGCATCGCCAGCCGGCGCGCGTTCGGGTCGCCTTGTGCGTCGCGGACCGGTGTCGCAAGACTCGTAGCGATCGAGTCCGCATCTCTGCCCCGGCCGATGCCCATAACTCCGCTCTAAGGAATTCGGGGTCGCGGCATCTGGCTGATTTATAGGGGTTTGAAGGGTCTGGCCGGGTGCACAGGAATTCCCTAAAGGGCGAGTTTTCGCTTGACCGATTATCTGGTTAGTGTGTTAAGATTCAGATATGCCATCGGACCGCGAACTCACCCAACGTCGCCGGCGAAAGCTGCGCGAGCAACTTCGAGCGTTGAGCCTGGCACCGCTCATGCGCGGGTCGTTGGTTGAGCGCCTGCGCCGCTGCGGGCGACCGAACTGCGCGTGCGCGCGCGATCCGAGCAAGCGTCACGGCGGGAAGTTTCTCACCGTGCAACTGGGGGGGCGCACCAACGCGTTGCACGTTCGCCCGGAGGACGAGCCCAAGGTGCGCCTGGCGGTCGAGGCGTATGCGAAGCTGTGGGAGATCATCAACGCTCTGACCGAGTGCGAACTGTCTGATCTGCGACGCGAGGCGCGAGAGCGCAAGCGCTCGCGTCAGCGCAGACGCGACTGAAGTTGAGTCTGCGACCCCGCCGCAATGCACGCCAGGGTATCCTGCCGTTTGTGCTGGAGCTGACTGATCGAGAGGACGTTACGGCGCGAGTCGGCTTGCCGCTCGTGCTGGAGACTATGCGTGCGCTTGGCCTGGACGAAGCAGCGCGAGCGCATCTGCCGGGGCCGAAACGACAGCGCGGCTTTACAGCGCAGGAGAAGCTCGAGGCGCTGGTGACCTTGATCGCGGCCGGCGGTGATCGCGTTGAGGACGTGCGGGTGCTCGCAGAGGATAAGGGACTGGAGATGCTCCTTGGCCGCTCGTTCCCCTCGCCAGACGCACTGCTCGACTTCCTTGGGCAGTTTCACGACCCGAAGTGCTGGGAGGACCGGTCTCCGGAGAAGAAGGCGTACGTGCCTCGCGAGTCGGAGGGCCTGCGTGCACTGGAGGCCATCAATTGCGATCTGGTAGCACGAGGTGCTGAACGCAGCGCAACGCTGGCCACCATCGATCACGACGGCACGATCATCGAGTCGCACAAACGCGAGGCGACACTCGCCTACGAGGGGACCCGGGGTTACCAGCCGCTGGTGGCGGTGTGGGCCGAACAGCAGTTGGTCCTGGCAGACGAGTTCCGTGACGGCAACGTCGCCGGCGGGGAGGATCCTCTGAGCTCGGTCAAGCGGGCGCTTGCGAGTCTGCCGCCGTGGGTCACTGAGCGTCGCTTGCGCGCGGACTCGGCCTCCTACTACACGCCGTTGCTCAAGTACCTCGTCGCCGAGAAGGTCGGCTTCGCGATCAGCGCCGACATGACCAAGGAGCTGCGCAAGTGCTGCACCGCGATGAGCAGCGAACGATGGGTTGCGCTGGAGACGCGCGAGCGTGAGCAGGTCGATCTCGCCGAGGTGGAATTCACCCCGGGGAACTGGTCACGCAACGCCGCCCCGCTGCGCTACGTGGCGTTGCGGTTTACCCCGCACCAATGCGAACTGTTCAAGGCGAAGGGTCCTAGTTATCACGCCATCGTGAGCAACCGCAATGATCTGGAGGCGGCGGACCTGGTGCGCTGGCACCGCCAGAAAGCCGGGACCATCGAGCACGTGCACCGCGTGATGAAGGACGAACTCGGTGCGGGCGTGCTGCCAGGAGCACGCTTCGGAGCGAACGCGGCGTGGTTCCGGATCAACTCGCTGACCTTCAACGTACTCACGGTGCTCAAGAGACGGGCGCTGCCGCCGCGCTATTGGAACGCGCGCCCGAAGCGACTGCGCTACGAGCTGTTCACGCTTCCTGGCAAGCTGGCGATTCACCACAGCCAGATCTCGGTGCGCGTCCCCGCCGAGGAGCGGCGTCTTCGCGAAATCGTCGAAGCACGCGGGCGCCTACTGGCGATGCGCGAAGAGCGCCGCGCAGTGCGCACCGGCGAGCAGTGACGTGCTCGGAAGTGCCGCGGCCGCTCCGCAGCGCTCCCGACCGCGTCCGCGCCGGGGGCTCCCGCCGGCGAGGCGCGTCGTTAGAGCGGAGTTATGGGAAAGCGCGCGCTGTTGTGCGCGGCGGTGGAAAGGCGCAGGTCGTGCCCCAGAACAGCGAGCTGATCCTTCGAGCGCACGAATGCGTCGGCATCGGCATAGCGCAGGTTGCTCGCGACGATGCGCCGGCCCGCGTCGGACCAGGTCGCGTTCAGAAACAGCGCGGGCCAGGGCTTGGCCAGTCCTGCGAGCGAGGACTCAAGGCCGTTCTCGCCCGCGGCCGCCATGAACGCGCTCTCCCAGGCCTGTTCCAGCGGCGCTGCCCGGTCCGGGAACCACGGTAAGGGAAAGAAGCGCTGGCCGAGGTCCGGGTAGAGCATCGCGGCCGCGAGGGCGCCGAGCGAATCGGTGCCGAGTATCTTCTGCGCGCATTGGGTCACGCCTTTGGGACACTTCTCGTTCAGCCGCTCGCGCGGCAAGGCGATGAGGCTGCGGTAGACGGTGGCGCCGACCGAACCGCCGGATACCCCGCTCACGGCAAAGAGCCGCTCACGAAATGCGTCGACTTTCGCGTCAAGCTCGCCGAGCACGGTACCGGTCCAGTAGGCCGCGCGGATGCCGCCGCCTGCGGTCGCGACGAGCACGAACGGCCTGGCCTCGGTCGCGGACAGCGCGTTCGCTTTTGCCCAAGCCGCGAGCGCCTCGCTCACGCTGGGACGCGATGCGACGGGAAGCGCGCGGCTCGCGCTGCGGATTTCGTGGTTGTCGTTGAAGAAGCTGGAGGCAAGCGCAAGCAGGGCGAGCACGCTGAGCAGCGGCAAGCCATGCTTGTCGGCGACATAGCTCATCCAGCTTCCGATCGGGAGCCAGGTGGCGGCTCAGGCGAAGAACAAGATCATCGCACCTGACTTGCCGATCCCAACCGGGTTGACGAATGCCAGCACGCAAAGCAGCGCGAACGTGATGACCATCGCCAGCGCGACGAGCCCCGGAAAGCGACTGCGCTCCGATCGGTAGAGCGCATCCCACAGCGTCGCGTAAGGCGGCTTGGCCTCCTCCGCGATGCGGCGCACCGCGAACATCGGCGCGAGGCTGCTCATGCGTTCGCGCGGCGATCGCTTGAGCCGCGCGGACAGCCGCTCGCTTAAGTCGCGGCGTTTGGCAAAAAACGCAAGAAAGACGACGAGCCCGCCGACTGTCCACCAGAAAAGCTCCCACAGGTCTTCCTGAAATGCGGACAAGGCCACGGCAGCGAACGCCAGGGTGCCGAGGATCCGGGGCATCCAGCTGCGCCAGCGGTTGAAGCAAGGCACGCAGTCCGGCTTGTCGTCATAGTCTATGTCGAGCAGGATGCGGCACCAGAACCAGGTGCTGAACGCCCATATCGCCGCTGCGAGCGCCAAGCGCGCCGTCTTCCCGTCTTCGGCGTAGGCGATGAGCAGATCTCGCCCCTGATCGCTCAACAGCAGGGCCAAGCCGACGAACAGCGTGATCACGCTGAAGCGACTGTGTTTGACGCATAAGGCGAACGCGCGCATTTCCCCGACGCGGGTAATGCGCCGTGCCTCGCGCACATTCATCGTGCTCATGATCCGCCCTCCCCTGCAGTGCTTTATGCGCTCGTGCCACCCCGGTGTCAATCGTCCGAACGACCTACCATCGACTACAATACCGACCTACCTCTACCGATCTCTTGCGCAAGGAGCCTGCAATGCCCGAAATCGACCAGACCGAAAAGGAAAAGAACTATCACACGGATATCGCGCAGCGCCAGGAAGCGTTTTTTCTGAAAGGGTCGAATTCCCTGGACTGGGGCATGAAGAACCGCCTGGCCCGCATCTTCAATCCCAAGTCCGGCAATACCGTGATGCTCGCGTTTGACCACGGCTACTTCCAAGGTCCGACTACCGGCCTTGAACGCATAGACATAACGATATTGCCGCTCGCGCCGCACGCCGATGCGCTCATGTTGACGCGAGGAATACTGCGCTCTGTCATTCCGCCGTCGGTTCACAATGGCGTCGTCATGCGCGCAAGCGGCGGGCCGAGCATCCTCAAGGAACTGTCCAATGAGCAGATCGCGGTGGATATCGAGGATTGCATCCGCATGAACGTGTCCGCGATGGCCGTGCAGGTGTTCATCGGCGGCCAATTCGAATCGCAGAGCGTCCACAACATGACGCGACTTGTCGACGCCGGAAACCGCTTCGGGATTCCAGTGCTCGGCGTTACCGCCGTAGGCACGGAACTGGTGCGCGATGCGAAGTACATACGCCTGGCGACGCGCATCTGCGCCGAGCTAGGCGCTTCGTTCGTGAAGACGTATTTCGTGCCTGGCTTCGACACCGTTACTGCGCAATGTCCGGTGCCCATCGTCATCGCCGGCGGCAAGAAGCTGCCTGAGCGCGAAGCCCTGCAAATGGCGCGCGACGCCATCGATCAGGGTGCGGCCGGCGTCGACATGGGGCGAAACATTTTTCAGTCCGATTCTCCGGTCGCGATGATCCAGGCGGTGCGCAAAGTGGTGCACGAAGGCGCGTCGATCAAAGAGGCTTACGATCTTTACGAAACCGTGAAGCACAAGAGATAGCTCGCAGCGTCTTCTTAGCGTGCCCTGAACGCCTCCAGGCGATATTGCCGATAACCTTTAATCCGCGTCAAGTAAGCGGCATTGGCGCGGTATGCCTGGATACCCATGCATACTGATCGTCGTCCCCGATTTGCGCGCGCTATCGCGTGACGCTGCACATCGACGAGCGTAGTATTTTTGCACCGCCATCCGGCGGCTCACCCGGTGCGTCCGGGTCCTTAACCATAGCAAGGAGGAACCATGGCGCAATCGTTTACAGATCAACTTCTGAGCAACAACCTGCAGTACGCAAATGGAAAGCCTGCACACAGGCCAGCCTACCCCGGCAAGCAACCGATCCAGCCCGCAAAGCGCGTGGCGGTCGTCGCGTGCATGGACGCGCGGCTCGATGTCGAGGATCTCCTCGGCCTGCAAACCGGCGAGGCGCACATCATCCGCAACGCCGGCGGCGTGGTAACCGACGATGCGCTCCGCTGCCTGATCATTTCCCATCATCTGCTCAACACCAATGAAATCATTTTGATTCATCACACGCGCTGCGGCATGCTCGCTTTCACCGACGATTTGCTGCGCGCCGGCCTGGAAGGCGATCCCGCGGCGGAGAAACTGCTCGCCAAAGCGACGGCGCGCAATTTCGTGAGTTGCGGCGCGAGCGCTGCCACCCCTTCCCAATTCCATGCGTTTCGCGGCCCGATCGAGCCGCTCGACGCGCCGCGCAGCGCGGAGAGCGTCGAACGTCTGAGCTGGGACGTGCGCCGTTCAATCTCTAGAATCATGCACCACCCGTGGATTCCCGCCACGGGGCCCGACGCGATGACGGTGCGAGGGTTCATCTACGATGTCGACACGGGGAAACTCGAGGAAGTCAGCTATCCGGGGCCGATGGGGACCTTCGGCTAGCGGCGTGCGCAGCGCACGCTACAATATGCCGATGCCGTCCGCACCGACCCATGCAGTAACGCTCACCCAACACCCTGCCACGCGAAGTAAGGCGGTGCGCAGCATCGGCGCGCGCGCTGCGAAAGGACCGGGTGCGAGTCTTGCAATCAGCTACGTCATCGAGGGAGCCATTGCCCGGATGCGCGTACCGGCGCCGCGCCCGCCGCGCTTCGCCGACGGGCTCTGGCAGCACACCTGTTGCGAAGTCTTCGTCGCCTGTAAGGGCTGCCCTGCGTACCAGGAGTTCAATTTTTCGCCTTGCGGAGCGTGGGCGGCGTACGCATTCGCACGTTACCGCGAAGCTGCGCCATCTGCGCTCGACGCGCCCGCTCCACGAGTCAGCGTGCGTAGCGCGCAGGACAAGCTGGAACTCGATGCCTTGATAGATTTGGAACGATTGTCGAGCGTGCACGCTCACGCGAGGCTGGCGCTCGCGCTCGCGGTAGTAATCGAGGATCAAGAAGGACTGCTATCGTACTGGGCGCTCGCGCATCCCATAGGCGCGCCCGACTTCCATCATCCTCGGGCATTTGCGTTGGAGCTCGAATGAAGCTCGGCATTGATCGGCTGATCGAGAATGCGGCGCTGCGCCGCCCTCTCGCCGGCAAGCGCGTCGCGCTGCTCGCGCATCCTGCATCGGTGACGGGAAATCTCGTGCACACGCTCGATGCGCTCGCGGCACTTGAAGATATTCACCTTGTCGCTGCATTCGGACCTCAGCACGGGCTGCGCGGCGATAAACAGGACAACATGGTCGAATCGTCGGATTTCATCGATTCCGTGCACGGTATTCCGGTCTTCAGTCTGTATGGGAAAGTCCGCCGTCCCACGGCGCAGATGATGGATAGCTTCGACGTGCTGCTCGTCGATCTGCAGGACCTGGGCTGCCGCGTCTATACCTTCGTTACCACGCTGCGCTATGTGCTTGAAGCGGCGGCAGCGCATCGAAAGGGTATCTGGGTACTCGATCGGCCCAACCCAGCAGGCCGCCCGATCGAAGGCTTCAAGCTACGCCCCGGGTGGGAGAGTTTTGTCGGCGCGGGGCCGATGCCCATGCGTCACGGACTCACACTCGGCGAGCTTGCCCGGTGGTTCGTGCGCACGCTGCGCCTCGATGTGGAATGCGGGGTCGTGAGCATGGAGGGCTGGAAGCCTGAGCGCGCACCGGGCTACGGCTGGCCGCTCGGTGAGCGCGCCTGGGTGAATCCGAGCCCCAACGCATCCAACCCCTGGATGGCGCGCTGCTATGCCGGAACCGTGATGCTGGAAGGCACGACGCTGTCCGAGGGACGCGGTACGACGCGCCCGCTCGAACTCTTCGGCGCGCCCGATATCGAACCGCGTGCGCTGCTCGCTGCGATGCAATCGCTCGCTCCGCAATGGATGCGCGGCTGCTCCTTGCGCGAATGCTTCTTCGAACCGACGTTTCACAAGCATAGCGGCAAGCTCTGCGCTGGACTGCAGGTTCACGTCGAGGACATGGCATACATCCACGACGCGTTTTGCCCGTGGCGGCTGCTCGCGCTCGCGCTCAAGGCGCTGCGCGCACTGAGACCGGACTATCCGCTGTGGCGCGACTTCGCCTATGAGTATGAACGCGAGCGGCTGGCCATCGACGTCATCAACGGCGGCGATCTGCTGCGCCAGTGGGTGGACGATCCCGCTGCAGTTTCAGCCGACTTAGACGCGCTTGCGGCGCCCGACGAGCGGGCGTGGCACGATGAGCGCGAGACCGTACTGCTCTACCGCTGAAGAAATTGCCGTGCGCTATTTGGGCGGCTTGGCGAACAGGAAGAAGAACGACCCTAACCCTGCCAGGGCTGCCAGCACGGTAAAGCCTGCTCGGTAATTCCCTGTCCAATCGGCAAACACGCCCGCCAGCATCGGTCCCCCGATCTGGCCGATCACGATAATCAGCGAGGAAAGCCCGGTGATCATGCCGAACGAGCGCCGGCCGAAGTAGTCGGCGCGGATGGCCTGCATGAACGGGCCGCGCAGGCCCCAGGCGCCGCCGTGCAGCAATGCGAACATCACCAACATGGTCGGGCCTGTGGCGTAGGTGAGCATGAGCAGGCCGCTCGCGTGCATCAGCATGGTGGCGACGCAGACCAGGCGCTTATCGAAGCGCTCGCCGAGCACCCATCCGAGGATCACGCCGCAGAACTGGCCGGCGGTCATCAGTATGATGAAGAACGATGCCTGGGCGATCGAGTAGCCCAGGCTCTGCTTCATGTGGGTGATCGCATGCACGTTCACCGCCGTTACGACGAGCAGGGCGAAACCGTGTCCGAGGCAGATCAGCCAAAAGGCGCTGGTGCGCAGGGCCTCGCGCACGGTGAACTCGCGCCGGCGGTGCGTATCGGATGGGCTGCGGCCCGTGGCGTTGGGCGCAGGGCCATCCAAGGCGTCGCTTCGATTCTCCGGACGGTTGCGGATCACGTTTGTGAGCGGCCAGCCGAGCAAGACGATTATTACGCCCGTTGCGAACGCGGTCGCCCGCCAGCCAAAACTCTGCATCGACCAAGCGACCACGATAAAGAACATGCCGCCGAGGGCGCGGCCAAACTGGACGGCTGAAAGTGCGCGCGCGCGATTCTTTTCGAACCAATGGATGATAGCTACGCTGACCGTGACGTTGCCGCACAGGCTTGCGCCGATCGCGATGACAAAGAACGCGATATAGAAGCCAACCAGCGTATCGATCTGGCTGAGGATCGTAAAACCGAGGCCCAAAGTGATCACGCCGGCGCGCACGACGCCCTGCGCACCGAAGCGGTCGAGCATCCAGCCGAGCAGCGGGCCGAGCAGCGCGGACTCCGTCGACTGCATTGCGGCCGCGCCCGATAGCGAGGTCTTGCTCCAGCCGCGTTCGTCGATGAGTACCGCCATGTACGCGCCGAAGGCCTGCGTCACGAGCAAGCCCTGCAGAAACTCGATCGCGCCGCCGGCGATCACAATGCGCCAGCCGTAGTAAAGTTTTTTCATCGAAGCACGGCGTCGGTGCGATCCTGCCACAGGACCGCTTCCCGACGCATAAGATGATCACCGTGGACGCGGCGACAACACACCCAGAACGGCACTAAGCCAGACGCCTCAGAGGAACCGCACTGAACAATTACGCTCCCGTAATCCCTAGCTCTTCACGCAGATCCCGAATGGTTTCAGCACGCGTGCGCGCCACCCGGCGCTTGCGCTGTCCGATGGGTGCGTTCTCCACCTCCGGCACGATCCTGATGGCGACAAAGACCGGCCCTGGCTGGCTGAGGATCTTTCCGACCTGTGCGCTGAAGGTTTCGAGATCTTCAAAGCTGTAGGCCGCGGCATAGCCTGCGGCTTTCGCCACGCCGGCGAAGTCGATGTTCAGCGCGTTCGGCACCGGTTGCCCGCCCGTCGTGGCGTAACACCGGTTGTCCATGAGAAAGTGGTAAAAATTCCGAGGCCGCTTTTCAGCAATCGTGGCAAGAATGCCCAGGCTCATCAGAAGCGCACCTTCGGAGTCAAACATCACCACCTTCTCCTTTGGCAGCCCCAGGGCAACGCCGAATGCGGCGGAGTTGGAGTGCCCCAAGGCACCGCCCAGAAGCAGGTCCCGTTTCGGGTTGGTGGACACGTCCAGCCAGTGCTGGCCAGCTGTTCCGGTTCGAACCACGATGGCGTTCCCACGGTGCGGCTGAAACGCTCGAAATACGTCTTCTGCCTTGATCATTGCACTCCCCCTTGTTGACGACTATGTGTGTCGCGCGTCATAAACGTTATGCCCGTGTTAGCGATTGAAGCCATGGTATTCATCACCGATCAGAACGCACACCGGGCCCTTGTTGGCTCGGGCCTCCGCGAATGCCATGGAGATACGCGGCCCGTCACTATTTTGCTCGACCAGATAGTAATTGATGCGGAACGCATTCAAAAACGGCTCGGTAAAGCGTGCCGCCGAGTCGGGTGTCGCTCCATGGCGCGTCCAGCCGCGATAGCCGACGACGAAAACCAACGGAAAGCCGGTATCCAGCGCCATGCCGCGAATAACATCGCCAGATTCCATCATGCCCGTGTTCTGGATCAGGCAAACCGGGACCTTGCCGGCGATCGACAGTCCCAGCGCAATCGCGAATGTCTGGCCTTCGCGCGCCGTCGGGACAACATCCAGCCATTCCTGTTTCTTCAGCAACTCATACAGGTAATTCGTTTCACTATCCGGAATCGTCAATATGTGGGTGACGCCGTTCTTCTTGAATTCCTCGACCAGCGTCTCGGGCCGCAATACGGCTGCCTGCTGCTCTTCACTCATCTTCTACTCCTCCCTGGGTGTTTGTAGCTTTCTACCTTGCTGCTGGGCATCAGTACCGAGTACTTGAAACCGAGCAGATGCTGCGCCAGCGCTACGATATTGTCAACTAAATTGCGCTACGCCATTGTCAACCAAAGTCGCGCCAGAAACCTGCGCACCGGCCCTTGCGCAAGACAACCGTCAATAAGCTGCAAGACGACAGGCCTTAGCTTTGACCTGCGGCCAATAGGTAGTTGCCCTAATTGTTGCCCAATCGCAAATGGCGGAATCTCACGCCCGACTGATTGATCCCGTTAGTCTGCCGTGGCCGGACGGATATTGCCGGCGTGGACTGGCCGCATGAGCGGCGTGGCGCTGGTGCTCGACGGGCACATCGGCAACGGAGGAGAGGATATGGGCAGTTGGCTCTTGAAATTTGTGATTAACCGGTTTCTTTACATGGTGCTGTTAGTCGTTTTGTGTCTCGGCATTTTCCCGTTCTGCACGTTATTTCCCTTTACCATGTTGATGGGCAAGGCGTGGGATAGGTTCTTGCCAAATTCGAAACTTGAATCAAAGATCGAGAAAGTCTGGGATGTCATCGGGATACCGTATGACGCCCTCGTCAAATTGGTAGGCTAATCGCCGAGAGCTGTGTCACTTCGCGAAATCCTCCATAGTTCTTAACACTGCCTAACACTGCCGGATTGCGCCCTTCGCGCCCGCGCGCGATATCCTTGTCGCGTATCATCAGAAAGACAAGCTGGCGCGGCCCGGAACGGCCATATATCCCGCCGCACGCACGCAGTCTGCATGTGTGTGCGGCGATGTATTTGGCCGCGACCGCGCTAATTCTTCCGGCCGAACTTGCCGGTGAGCGCAGCCTTGCTGATCGCGTTGCCGTTCACCATGTAGCCCACCAGCGACGCGCTCGCGTCGCTTACGTCGAGACGATCGGTCTTGAGCGCGTACAGAGTGAAAATGTAGCGGTGTGGTTTGTCCCCGACCGGCGGGCAAGGGCCGCCCCAGCCGGGGCTGCCGAAATCCGTCCTGACTTGGGCCGCACCGCTGGGCAGGTTCGATCCGTCAGGTTTACCCGCGTCCTTTGCTAGCGTCACCACATTTGGCGAGATGTTGACGACGAGCCAGTGCCACCATCCTGCTCCGCCGGTGGGCGCGTCGGGGTCATGCACCAGCAGCGCGAAACTCTGCGTGCCTTCGGGCGCGCCAGACCAGGCAAGCGCAGGCGAAATATTCTTGCCCGTGCAGCCGAAGCCGCCGAACACCTGTTCCATCTGGATCGTGCCATTGGGTTTGAAATCGGGGCTGGTCAGTCTGAAACGCGCGCGCGCGGCGCGCTTCGGAGCTTTGCGTGCAGGCATCATCTTTCTCCTCGAATTGGAAACCACGAATCGAATTGTAGCCATATAAGGATACTCGAGCCAGACGCGGATAACGCGAGGTTCTTTGCACCGCCGCAATGCGTTATCATTATTTTTAATTCAGGAGGAAGAATAATGCTGATAACCGACGCGCAGGTCCACATTTACGAACCCGATACGCCCGGCCGCCCTTGGCCCAAAGAAGCCGGCAGAACCAAGGCGCCAGCGAAACATGCCAATGGTTTCAGCGCGAGCGAAATGCTCGCGGCGATGGAGGCCGTCGGCGTCGGCCGCGCCGTGATCGTGCCCCCGGTTTGGGCGGGTGATGACAACGGGCCCGCGCTCGCGGCGGCAGCGAAACACCCCGGCCGCTTTGCAGTCATGGGCCGGATCGACCCGTACGCGAAGGAAACCCCCGCGCTGCTTGAGCATTGGCTCGAGCAGCCGCACATGATCGGCATCCGCATGAGCGGGCGCTGGAAGACCACGCCAAAGCTGGTATTCGAAGCTCTTGCGGATCCCGCGCTCGAAGAGTATTGGTCCGCGTGCGAGCGCTTGGGTATTCCCCATATGCTCTTGACGAGCCGCATCGCCTCCAAGCTGGAACCGATTGCCAAGCGCCACCCCAAGCTCACGCTCATTGTGGACCACCTCTCGGTGCAGCACGCCGCGAGCGTCGCAGAGGCATTCGTTGCCTTCAACGATCTGGTCGCGCTCGCGCGCAACCCGAACGTCTTCATCAAGGTCGGCAACGGGCCGAACGTCTCCCGCCAGGCCTACCCGTTCGAGGACGTTCATTCGTACCTGCGCGGCATCTACGACGCTTTTGGCGCGCGGCGCATGCTGTGGGAAGCGGACTTCACCCAGCTCACCAAGAACACCTACGCTGAATGCCTGCGCCTGTGGCAGGAAGGCCTCCCTTTCCTCTCGGCTGAAGACAAGGAATGGATCCTCGGCCGCACCGCGGCCGAAGTTCTCAAGTGGCCCGAGAACGCATGAGGTAGCAGTCGCTGCAGGCTGGGGCCGGACCGCGGCTAGCGGCGGCCCCAGGAAATCACGATTTGTCGGACAGACGAGAGCCCTGCCGCCAGTTTCTAGTTGAGCAGGTGCGTCATGGCGTCCAGATCTTCCAGGTCGGCGTAAGCCAGAATCAGCTCATCTATACGCCAGGACTCCAGCTGTTCGATCGTTGCGGCCAGCTTTTGCGGCGAATTCAAGGTCTGTCGGAAAAAATCCTTCCGCTTGACGGAGAAAGGGACCAAGACAGACACGGGCAGGTCCTTCTCCTTCAAGAACCTGTCTTTCTTTGCCTTAAGGTCATCGGTAATGAACGTAGCGATACCATCGGCTACTCTCGCGGCCAATTGCCATGAGGTTTCACTGACCGCTGCCAGGTAGATAGGGATCGGCGTGAGGGACGGCTGCGTTCGCAATCGCATCCCGTCTATCTGAAAGGCTTCGCCGTTGAAGGAAACACGTTCGCCTATCACCAGCCCGCGAATTATCTGAATCGCTTCTTCGACCGCGCGCTCATGCTGGTTTAATCCCGCCTTTTCCAGAAACCGTGGCGTCCCTTTACCCAGCGACAATGAGATCCTGCCGCTTGATAGGCCGTTCAAAGTCGCGAGCGCTTGGGCCAGCACCACCGGTGAACGCGCATAGGGGCTCGTAACACCCAAACCGACTTTGATCCGATTCGTATTTCCCGCCACCACGGTCGACGCAACCCAGTACTCCCAGGGTGAAACGATGGTGTCAGGTATCCAAATTCTGTAGAACCCTTTTTCCTCCAGGACCCGTGCGTGCAACCCTATATCGACCAAGGGACAGATGTGAGACAGTTCTGCGCTTATCCTCATGCCCATGGTGAAGCGACTCCTCGCCCAAGCAGCTTCACTCCATGGTTTTGAGGTCAGGCGCGACGTCGAACTGCATTTCGCCCAACGCCTTGACTTCTTCCGGCGTGAAACCGGGCGCCAACGCTTCAAGTACAAATCGCCCATCGACCCAGTGCAGCACCGCGAGATCCGTCACCACCCAGTCGACGCACTGCTGCCCGGTCAGCGGATAGGTGCACTGGCGCCGCAGCTTCGGTCGGTACTTGCTGTCGGTATGTTCCATGACGATGATCAGTTCGGCGCTTCCGGAAACCAGGTCCATCGCGCCGCCTATGCCACCGCGACGTGCATCCGTGACGCTCCAGTTGGCGAGATTGCCCTGCTGGTCCACCTCGTAGGCGCCGAGGATGACGGTGTCGATATGCCCGCCGCGGGCCATTTCGAACGAGGTGACGCTGTCAAAGAATGAGGTGCCCGGTATCGCTGCGACAAACTGGCCGCCCGCATTGAAGACGTCGGGGTCAATGTCGTCGCCGGTGACAATTCCGCCGTAGCCGAGAACGCCGTTTTCGGCGTGCAGCCACACGCCGCGCCCCTCGAGATAGTTGGACACCTGGGTCGGAATGCCCGTACCCAAGTTTACGTAGCTTTCGTCCTTGACGAGCTTGGCTGCATTTCTGGCAATCCCGGCACGCGTCAGGGCGAGCTTGCCATTGTATTTGCGCGCGCTGTCGGCCGAGCGCTTGCCCTCGCGCGACAAAGTGCGTACATCGATCGGATGGTCGATCTTCACTACGCGCGAAATGAATATGCCCGGGAGATCGATCGTCTCAGGCGGCAATTCTCCGATTTCGACGATTTCTTCCACTTCGACGATCGCCACACGCGCAGCCTTGGCGAAACTGGGATTGAAGTTTCGCGCACCGCCGCGAAACTGAACGTTGCCCGCGCGGTCGGCGCGGTACGCGCTCAGAAACGCGAAGTCGAGGTGTATGGCGTGTTCGAGCACATGCGGCCTGCCGTTGAAGTAACGGATGTCCTTGCCCGCGGCCAGCGCGGTATCGACGCCCGTCGGCGAATAGAAGGCGGGTATGCCTGCCCCCCCCGCACGGCAGCGTTCGACCAGTATGCCCTGCCCGACGAGTTCGACGTCCAGCTTCCCTTCTGCAATTTGTTTTTCGGCCTCGGTCGCCATGCCGGCCCTGATCGAGAATGCTGCAATGAGTTTCTTTACCTGCTTGTTTTCGACCAGCAGCTGGCCCTTTTCACCGGCCGACCCGAGGGAATTGCACACGACAGTCAGGTTGCGCGTTCCCTTGTCCCTTAGTGCAAAGATCAAGCTGTTCGGAAAGCGATGGGCCAAACCGAAACCTGCGATGGCGACGCTCGCGCCTTCCGTAATATCTGCAATCGCCTGTTCAGGCGAAGCTACGACCTTATCCATACGAGTTCTCTTTCGTGAATTGATCAACGTTGGGCAACCCCTGCATTATGGGTCTTCTGCGAAGCAAGCGGGCGGCCCACGATCATTCTATATCGTGGCGCGAATGCGCGCGCGCCTTTGCTGTGCGCACGTTCGATACCGGTTATGCCAATTGTCCCTAGCCAAGCCAGCGGCTGGCAGGTAAGCTATCCGCGTTTCTAACGCGATGACCGACTGATTTCACAAAGACGAATTGAATTCCGACGTTGATTGAGGGGGCAATATGAAGAAGAACTTTAGCACTGCCATCCGGCTAGCTGCCACTGGTTTGCTGATGGCTATTGCCTGCTCGGCTGGCGCCCAGCAGGCTTATCCGAACAAGATGATCCGCTTCATCGTCCCTTATCCTCCGGGCGGAAGCGCCACCCCGCTCGTGCGCTTCGTCGGGCAGAAGCTGACCGATAGCTGGGGCCAGCAGGTGATTGTCGATAACCGCGGCGGCGGCAACACCATTATCGCAAGCGAGATCTTGGTTAAATCGCCGCCCGATGGCTACACGATACTGCTGGCGGGTCCCACGCATGTCGTCAATCCCAGTCTGATCCCCACCACCTACGACGCGTTCAGGGACTTTGCGCCAGTCGCTACGCTTGTGAACAGCCAGATCATTCTTGTAATCAACCCGGGGGTACGCGCCGATAATCTGCAAGAGCTGATTACTTTGGCCAAGTCCAGGCCGGGGCAGCTCAATTACGCTTCAGCGAGCAGCGGGGGCATAAACCATCTGGCGGGTGAGTTGTTCAACATGATGGCGGGAGTCAGGACACAGCACGTCCCCTACAAGGGCGGATCGCAAGCGGTGACCGACCTCATGGGCGGTCAGGTGCAAGTATACTTCTCTACCGCGTTTGTCCTCCCCCAGATCAAGAGCGGCAGAATCAAGGCCTTGGCCGTCACCGGCAAAACGCGCATGCCGGCCCTGCCCCAGGTCCCCACCTTCACCGAGGCCGGTCTGCCCGGTTTTAGCGCCGATAGCTGGTATGGGGTTCTTGCGCCGGCCGGCACCCCGAAGCCCATCATCGATAAACTGTCGACGGAATTCGCCAGAATTTTGGCGATGTCCGATGTCAAGGAGTTCCTGGACAAGCAAGGCGTGGAGCCGTTCATCTCCAGCCCCGAGCAGTTCGCCGCGCTGATGAAAGCGGACATGGCGAAGTGGGCCAAAGTAATCAAGACGGCCAACATCAAGATCGACTAGTTGAACGCGTGATCCCGAGCGTATAGGTCGTCGTATATGGTCCGCGTTGCGGTTTTGTCTCCAACAAGCAGCCCAGCAGGAGGATACATGGTACGAGTACTTGCACTGATCTTCGCCGCGTGCGCGCAATTCTTCGCAGTGGCCGCCTATGCGCAGACGGCGTATCCGAGCAGATCCCTGAAACTTGTGGTCGCGTTTCCCGCGGGTGGTCCTGCCGATACCTTCGGCCGGGCGATCGCGCAGAAGCTCACGGAGATCTTGGGCCAGCCGGTAATCGTCGACAATCGTGCCGGCGCATCCGGCATCATCGCCACTGAGTACATCGCAAAAGCGCCGCCGGATGGTTACACCTTTTACCTCGCGAGCAGCGGCGTGCTCGCGTTGCATCCGAATCTGTACGAAAAGCTGCCGTACAACATCGTGCGCGATTTCGCACCTGTAACGCTGGCGGTGACGGTTCCGGAGATACTGGTCGTACACCCGTCGGTGCCGGCGAAGACCGCGAAAGAGTATGCCGCACTGGCCAAAGCGAAACCCGGTCAGCTCACTTACGGTTCGACCGGCGCCGGCAGCATGCCGCATCTCGCGTTCGAATCCTTCAAGATCGCGGCGGGTGTCAATATCCTGCACGTACCGTACAAAGGTGCCGCGCCAGTGGTGACGGATCTGATGGGAGGACAGGTGCAAGCCACGATACTCGACGTACCCGTGGTACTGCCCCACATCCGATCGGGCAAGTTCCGTGCGCTCGCGATCGCTACGGGCAAGCGCGCAGCGACACTGCCGGATGTGCCGACCATGACCGAGGCGGGTTATCCTGCAGTCAACGCGGACAACTGGTATGGCTTCGTCGTCGCCGCGGCCACGCCGAAGGATGTTCTTGCCAAATTGCACGCCGGCCTCGTGGCTGCGCTCGCGGCACCTGAAACCAAACAGCGATTGGCGGTCCAGGGCGCGGATACAGTGGGTTCCAGTCCGCAGGAATTCGCCGCTTACGTGCGCAGCGAAACGGCGAAATGGGGCAAGATCGTCAAGACCGCTGGCATCAAACTCGACCCGCTGTAACGTCGGCCGTTTACACGGGCAGCGGTTTCGAGCGCCAATCAGCTCGTAGAATGGGATCGCGTTCTGCCTTGATGGTCTTCATTGGTCGATCTTAGTGATGCCCGTGGCCTTGATAATCTTTACCAGGTCGCGCTTTTGCTCGAGCATGAAAGCGAGCAACTTCGGCGGGTCCAACAGAAACACTTCCGCGCCCGATTCCTCGATGCGGAGTCGCACTTCAGGCTGTAAAAGATGGTTGGCGGACGCTGTGTAGAGCGCGTGCACGATTTCGGGCGGCGTGCCGGCAGGCGCCAGCACTCCATACCAGGAACCCGAAAAGAAATGTTGGACGCCTAGTTCCGCGAAGGTGGGAACATCGGGCACCATCTTCGAGCGCGCATTGGATGCCACGCCCAGCGCGCGCAGCCGGCCGGATTTGATGTGCGGCAGTACCGCGGACAGGTTCAAGAAGGCGGTGTCGACATGGCCCCCGAGCATATCGTTAATGACCGGAGCCGCACCCTTGTACGGCACATGGGTCAGCTTCACCTTCGCCTCTTGCTGGAAAATTTCACCCGCGATATGCGTCGAGCCGCCGTGTCCGGCTGATCCGAAGCTCAATCGCCCTGGCTTGGCCTTCGCAAGTTCAATGTATTGCTGCACATTAGTGGCCCGGACATGCGGACCCACGGTCATGATGTTCGGAACAAAAATCGCTAGCACGACAGGGGAGAATTCCTTGATGCCATCGAAAGGCGGCTTAGTGCTGAGGGCGGGTACAGTGATGTTGGCGGCGGAGCCAATCAGGAGTGTATAGCCGTCAGGGGCGGCATGCGCCACGTAACTAATGGCCACCCCGCCACTGGCACCTGGTTTGGACTCGAGTACGAAAGTTTGTCCCAGCGCCTTGGACCAGCCATTGATCAATTCGCGCGCGATCAGATCTATCGGCCCGCCAGGAGTGAAGGGATTGATGATCTTGACCGGCCGGTTGGGGTAGCCCTGCGCGGTGACCGCCAAGGGCGCCAAGAGGGCCAGCGCCAGTACTGCCTGTAGAGCTTTCCTCATGACATCCCCCGTGAACTAGCGGAAAGATTTTAATCCCACACGTTTCGGGCGTCTGGGCGCGCGCTAGCGATGATCTGGCGCTGATTCAGCGCTTGCGATTGGAACGACGCCGGTGCTAGGCGCCGTATCCCTATTCTCCGCGCGTTTCCGGCTCGGCGGGTTCAAAGCGGTAACCGCTTTCGCTGGTACCACGCACATATCCACAGTGCGGCCAGCCGAAATGTCCCGGCATGATCAATGCATTGCGCTCTGCGGCATGCTTGAGGAACAGCGCGCGCGATGCCCGGGCCTGCTCGGCATGGCCATCGACCCAAGTGTTGATGTGAGGCATCGCGATCTGCAGCGCGTTGTGCATGACGTCGCCCGGAAACACACCTTCCTCGCCGCCGGAGCGCAAGCGGTAATGCAGTGAACCCGGTGTATGTCCCGGCATCGATTCCACTTGCAGGCACCCCGCCACCTCGCCTACGCCATCGACCAAGTCGACCAGCCCGGCCTTGTAGACCGGCAGCACGCTGTCTTCGTAAGCGCCTCCAAGTACTCTCGGCTCACCGCGCTCGTGAGCGGCGCGCGCCGCTTCGAAATCGACCTCGGGGAAGAGATAGCGTGCGTTCGGAAACGTCGGCTCCCAGCGCCCGTCCACCAGATGGGTGCACCAGCCGACGTGATCGGAGTGAAAGTGCGTCACCACCACGTGGGTCACGGATTTCGCGTCGGCACCCGCCGCGGTGAGCCACAAAGGCGTGAGCGTGTTGAGCATATGCATGCGTTCGGACGAACGTTGCCTGCGGTTGCCGACACCGGGGTCGAACACGATTACGTTGCCGCCAGCGTGCAAGATCCACAGTTGCATCGCGATGACGAAGCGCCGCATGCGCGGTAGGTAGTGGTGCGGCGCCAGCCAGGCGAGGTGCGGATCCACTTGGCGCATGTCGAGTTCTGGATACACGAATTCGGGCGCATGGGTCGGGCCGATGTATTCGATGACGTTGTACACCTTGGCATCACCGATGTGTCGCGAGTAGATCATGAATTTGTCCTGTTGGGTTTCTAACTATCGCTACTCGACGCGGCGATAGGTCAGTCTCCACAGCGTGTCGTGCCGCTGCCATACGCGCGGCCCTTCCGAGAGCGTGCTGCCGCCCGTGCGGGGGGTGGCCCTGCTTTGCATGTGGGCCCGGGCAGCGGCTTCGTCCTTGATGTCGTAGATCGCGAGGAACCCCGGAGCGCCGGGCGCCGGGTGAAGAAACGCTCGCAGGCTCTGGTAACGGGCGCCGCACGCGAAGCCGTTGGCCGCGATCACCTCCGGCACGTGAGTATGGGTATAGAACTCATTGAACTGCGCGAGCTCGGCGTCATTCGCGTCAGCCGGTGCGTTCATGCCGATCAGGTAGATGTATGGCGCATCGCTCGCCGGCGCGTCTTCCGGGACCTTGACCATGCGGCGCCACATGAGCCGCCACAGCGTCGCATGCTGCTGCCACGCTGTTGGTCCCTGACTGTACTTCGGGCGACCCGCCGCCGGACCATCGTTGCGCGCGATGTAGCCGAGGGCGCCGGCTTCGCTCTCGATGTCGTAAGTCGCCAGGAAGCGCGGCCCGCGCGGGCCGCGTGCGTCATCCTGTGCAAGCTCGTAGCGCGTGCCACGGATAAACCCCGGGTTGCTGGCCAGGACCTCGCGCACGTGAGTGTTGGTGTAGAAGTGGTTGAACTCCGCCAACGCGGCGGCAGTCGTGTCGGCGGGAATATCCATGCCGACCCAGTAGGTGTATGGTGCGTCGCTCATCGTCCCTCTCTCCTGAAACAATCTGAAAACTTTGAAAAATTCACTTCTTGATCACAGAGCAATACTCGGTCAACATCCCGATCCCAGCCAGCGCTAAACAGTATTGATCTCGGGTCTGGAGAAATGTACTTGCCCGCGGGATCTTTCCAACATCCGGACGTGGTTCGCGCGCTTTGCCATGCCGCTGAAGATCCCGATATCGGGCTAATCGATTTTCGGAATATTGGCTTCTTTGATGACCTTGGCCCAAAGCACGATATCCGCCTTTATCAATTCCAAGAATTGTTCGGGCGTGCTCGAAATCGGCTCGCCTCCAGCCTTTTGCATCTTTTCACTAGTATCGGGCATCGCCGCGATCTTGACCCATTCCGCACTCAACCGGTTGACGATGTTGCGTGGGGTTCCTGCGGGGGCAAGGATCCCGTACCAGATGGGCACTTCAAGGTTGTTTATGCCCGCCTCCTTTGCCGTCGGCACGCTGGATAAGGCCACTGCGCGCTCGTTGCCGAGCACCGCGAGCGCTCTCACCTTACCGGCCTCAATTTGCGACAGCGACGTTGGGATGGCGGTCACCAAAATGTCCACTTCACCACCTAGCAGCCCGATCAATGACGGACCTGCGCCCTTGTACGGTACGTGCACGATATCGATCTTAGCCAGGCTTTTCAGCAGTTCAGGGGCTAGATGGGTCGTTGTACCTATGCCGGACGAGCCGTAATTGAGTTTTCCGGGATTGGCTTTGGCGTACGCTACGAGCTCTTTGAGGTTCTTGACTGGAAGGGACAACCGCACGAGCAGCACTTGATGAACCCGCGCGACCAGGGAGACCGGTGCGAAATCTTTGATCGGGTCGTAGTTTAGCTGCCTGTAAATGCTGGGGCTTATGGAGTGTCCCGACGAAACCAGAGCGATGGAGTAACCGTCGGGCCGTGCCTTGGCGATGAATTCGGCGCCGACATTGCCACCGGCACCGGGGCGGTTTTCAGGCACCACCGACTGGCCGAGCCGATCGGCAAGTCTCGGTCCGATGATCCGTCCTAGAATATCTGTCGTCCCGCCCGGCGCAAACGGTAGGACGAATCGTATCGGCCTGTCCGGGTAAGTTTGGGCGTAGAGGGGCGCAACCATGGCTCCAAAAAGAAGAACCGCACCCGCGATCGCGCCTGCGGTCGTGAAGGCCCGCTGCGCCGCCTGACCGCGGCAGGCCGGTTCGCGTTCCTGACACATCGTTCCCCCCTTGGCATTACTCAAAATCCTGCCAATCCTTTCACCCATGACAAGTCTCCATTCTTAGAAGACGCGTGTCTCGCGCCTCTGATCATGCACGGTTCATTCGTTGCTGTCTACACTGCGCGCGGTCGGTCTGCGCGTCTGACCGCTGGCGATAGTCTGCGCTGATTCAGCGCTCACGCGCATTGCGCCGTAAAGCATGCACGTGGCGGCAGCGCGAGAAAAGGCAGCCTGTACTTATCGACGGGAAAGATGAGCTAGTGTGACTCGCGACAAGGCAGGGCTAGAACGGCGCTGCCTGTCATCGTCTTCCGCCCTCCAGGCGCTTCGCCCCAGAGTTCCAGTTCGGCGAGCCCACGGCCGTCCTGCCGGAACACCCGCGTCACTTTGCCTTGAACGAGGCAGACGTCGCCCAAACGATCCATGCCGCGGAGCTGAGCGACGAGCTTGAGAACTGTCCCGTGAGCACCGATCCAGTCTGTCACGATCTGCCCGAGGTAAGCGACCTTCAGGTTGCCGTGCAGGATGAGCCCAGGCATGCCGAGCGCGCGTGCAACTTCGGGATCGTAGTGGTACTCGAGGAAATTCCCGGAGGCGCCGGCATACATGACCAGATGCCGCAGCAAAGGCTTCTTCGGCAGAGGTGGCAGCTGCTCTCCCGCGACGACATCTTCGAAGTAGCGCGGCCGCAGCCTTTGCTCGACGTCGATCTGCTGCGGACCGGCCACGTCGCGGTCGTCCGCTGGCGCGGGTGGCGCCGCCGCAGCGGCCTGTTTCTGGCGCTGATCTTCCTTTGGACGCGGGTAGCGAATCCCGGTTGAGATCTGTTGCGCGACGAGCTTGCCGTCGGAATCGTGGAAGGCTATCTCGTTGTTCAGAAACAGCATGCGCCCGAGCCGGCCATCGGCTTCGCTCACTGCGGCCAGCCGGCGCGTCGCAATCAGTACCTCATGCACGCGTATGGGACGCTCGTAGATGTACTCGACCCCACCGTTGAGTTGCTCGGTATGCGTGGCCGGAATCGGGATATCGAGTTCGGCACTGTCGAGCTCAAGTGCGCAGAGAAAGGTCGGCGGCGCGATGATAGCGCCGTGCGGCGTACGCTTCGCGAACGCGGCGTCGAAATAAATCGGGTTCGGATCCTGGATCGCTGCGGCGTACTTGCCGATCGCCGAGCGTTCGATCTCGACTTCGCACGGCGCGGATTCAACGCCGACTGCCGCTCGAAGCTCATCCGTGATGATCGATGGCTGTTCGCTCATGTATTTCTCCTACTGCGTTCGCCGCGGTCCATTATTCACCGTAGACCAAGAGTTCGTTTCCAGTCGTGATACCGGACCGGCTGCGACTGACTCCGGCATCGTCGTGATTACTTTACGAGCGTCAGATCGCGGATCTTGGCGTGAATCGGGCGCGCGTAAGTCAGACAGTGGCAATTGCTGCACCCGTCGCACCTATTGCGGCAAGCGCCTGGCGCGGCCCCTTCCTTCGGGCTCGCTTCAGGCGCTGCCTGCGGAAACGAACTGCCTGACTTAGACCGGCTTGAACATCGGCACCGAGGGGCCGCCCTCGGTGGGCTTGAACGTCACCTGCACTTTCTGCCCGCAGCGTATCGTGTCCAGATCGCAGTCCACGATGTTGGTCAACATCGACGGACCTTCGTCCAGCGTTACGTACGCAATGGCGTACGGAATCGGGCCCGAGGCGCGCGTGATGCTGTAGCTATACACCGTCCCCGTCCCCTTGGCTTGCTTCCACTCGGTCTTGTCGCTAAAGCAATACGGGCACAGTGCGCGCGGATAATGGTGATATTGCTTGCAGTCATTGCAGTATTTGACCAGGAGCTTGCCCTGGGTCGCCGCCTCGAAATAGGGCGCGTCCCCGTCGTTCAGCTTCGGGGCCGGAATCTTTCTGTCCTGATAGGGTGTGGTCATGGCTTTACTCCCTTTCCATAATCAGTGTGGCGCTGCCGTGGCGCGTGCCGAGCGAGCCGCCGGTGCCGTGCGCAAGCGCGATGTCGCAGTTCTTGACCTGCACCTTGGGATGCGATTCGCCGCGCAGTTGGCGCACCGCTTCTATGATCTTGGTGATGCCGCCGCGATTGACCGGATGGTTGTTGCACATGCCGCCACCGTCGGTGTTGAACGGGAGCTTGCCGACACCCGAGATCAGGTTGCCGTCCATGACGAATTTGCCGCCCTCGCCCTTCTTGCAGAAGCCCAGGTCTTCGAGCGTCATGACTACCGTAATGGTAAAGCTGTCGTAGATCGACGCGTACTTGATGTCCGACGGTTTTACGCCCGCTTCGGTGAACGCGATCGGGCCGGTGCGCACTGCTCCGGAATAAGTGAGGTCCACTTTGCCGCCCATCTGGCCCTTGGGCGATTCGCCCGCACCGATCAGCTTCACGAGGGGCCGCTTCAGCTTCTTCGCGATCTCCGGCTTCGTCACGATCACCGCGCCACCACCGTCGGTCACCACGCAGCAGTCCATGCGATGCAGGGGGTCGGCGATCATCGGCGAATTAAGAACGTCTTCGACCGTCAGCACCTTCTTCAGGTACGCATTCGGGTTGTGCTGCGCGTGATGCGACGCGGAGACTTTGACCCAGGCGAGTTGTTCGCTGGTGGTTCCGTACTGATACATATGGCGCATCGCGGCGAGCGCGTACTGGTTCACCGTCACCGGCCCATAGGGCATTTCGAATGGCGTCTCCGGAATATTGGTGTCCAGGTCGCGCGCCATCGTGCCGCGGCGGCCAAAGCCGGCGCAGGTGATCAACGCAACGTTGCACCTTCCCGCCGCAATGGATTCCGCCGCGTGGGAGACGAGGTAGAGGTAGGACGATCCGCCCGTGTTGGTCGAATCCGAATGCCGGACCGTCAGGTCCATGTAGTCGATCATGTTGATGCCGCCGAGATTACCCGGCGCGTCGGTGGCGCAGAAATAGCCGTCCACGTCAGCTTTCGTCAAACCGGCATCTTCGAGCGCGCCTTTGGCGCATTCGGCGTGAAGCTGTGCCAGCGATTTGTTATCTATCTTGCGCGCTGGATGCTCAAATATTCCGGCAATATAGGCCTTGCCTTTGATGCTCATGTTGCGCCCCCTCCTTAGTTATCAAACGCTGTGCGCGAAGGATACGACCGCTTCGCGGCTGAGATTACATTTTAGCGGTTCGCTCCGGGCAAGGTCTGTACGTCAGGAGAAAGACGGCGTGCGGTATGCCGCCTAAACTCCTTCGGCATAAGCGGTCCTAAGAAATGTCTCCTCTACCCAGCGCGTTGTTACTCGCCCACAGCGGAAATCGTCATGCGCAAGCACGCGCTTGTGGAATGGGATTGTCGTGTGCACGCCGTCAACCACGAAGCGGTCAAGTGCCTCCTGCATGCGTGCGATGGCAGCCGGACGGTCCACGGCGTGCATTATCACCTTGGCCAACAACGAGTCGTAGTACGGCGGCACCATGTATCCTGGATAGCAGTGCGAATCCACGCGCACACCGTCGCCTACAGGCGGTGTCCAGGTAAGCAGCCGGCCGGGTGACGGTGCGAAGTTGCGCTCGGCATTCTCAGCATTGATTCGGCATTCGATCGCATGTCCTTCGAAGTGGACTTGATCCTGCCGGAATGAGATCGGCTCGCCAGCGGCGATGCGGATCTGCTCGACCACCAAATCTCGCTTGGTGACCATCTCCGTCACGGGGTGCTCTACCTGGATTCGGGTGTTCATCTCGAGAAAATAGTAGCGCCGGCTGCTCTCATCGAACACGAATTCGACGGTTCCTGCGCCTTGGTAGTTGACCCGGCGCGCCAGGGTTACTGCAGCCGCACCGAGTTCGGCGCGAAGCGCAGCGTCGATCACCGGAGAAGGGGACTCCTCGATAAGTTTCTGGTGGCGCCGCTGCGTTGAGCATTCGCGCTCGCCCAGGTGCACCACGTTGCCGTGCGCATCGCCGAGCACCTGGATCTCGATATGGCGGGCGCGTTCGAAGAATTTTTCCATGTACAGCGTGGCATCACCGAATGCCGCCATCGCCTCGGTTGCCGCTGCGTTCATTGCCGATTCGATTTCGCGCTCGCTGCGCACGATCCGCATGCCGCGACCGCCGCCACCGGCGCTCGCTTTGATCAGCACCGGATAGCCGATGTTGTGCGCGGTGGCGCGGGCCTCGTCGGCGCCAGAGAGACGCTCCGATCCCGGTACGCGGGGTACGCCTGCCTGCCCGGCGAGGCGCACTGCGGTGATTTTGTCACCCATCGACTCGATCGCCTCTGGAGACGGCCCGATGAACACAAGCCCGTTCTCAGCGCAAACGCGCGCGAACGCCGCGCGCTCTGCCAGGAAACCGTATCCAGGATGCACGGCCTGGCAACCGGTTCCCTTGGCAGCGGCCACAAGGATTTCCGGACGCAGATAACTCTCGCTGCTGTGCGCCGGCCCGATGCACACCGCCTGCGTAGCCAGCTGCGCTGCTAGGCTGTCGCGGTCGGCGTCCGACACGCCAACCACCGACTCGATGCCCAGCTTATCGCAGGCGCGCACCACGCGCACCGCAATCTCGCCGCGGTTGGCGATGAATACGCGTCGGAAGGAAGTTGTCGCGGACACGGCCGAGCCCTACTTCGTCGCCGGCTCGATGACGAAGAGGACTTCGTTAAATTCGACCAGCGTGCCGTTCTGCGCCCGAATCTCGACAATCTTGCCCTCAACCCCGGCCTTGATCGATTGGAATAGCTTCATCACCTCGAGCAGACATACCGTATCGCCTGCCTTGACCTGCTGGCCAATCTCGACGAACGGTTTTTCCGCCGGCGACGGCGAGCGGTAGAACGTGCCGAGCATCGACGCGCGAACTGCGACCATTCCCTGCGGCACCGGTTGCGCTGCCGGCTTGGCACTCGCAGCGGGCACAGCAGCGCTCGCCG
>Ga0082335_1001262_pt1 | contig 55714 bp, 51 predicted proteins | sample Subgrocontami58m_FD_72375 | JGI IMG/M metagenome (GOLD analysis project Ga0082335, IMG submission 72375) | Subsurface groundwater microbial communities from S. Glens Falls, New York, USA - GMW37 contaminated, 5.8 m (SPADES assembly) (version 2) ... | reverse complement strand
GTTTCAACGTCCGTGTCGGCCCCCTTTCTTCCCTGACCCAATAAATGGCATCCAAGGCCCAGCCTTGGTGGGGGTCGAGGGGGCAAAGCCCCTCGCGGGGTTTGGGGCGGAGCCCCAAGGCTTCCTTTCCCTCACCCAGGCGTTGGCCCGCCTGAGGCCGCCATCACCGCTTATCCGCCCGCACCGCAAGAAACCCGGCTCCAAGGGTCGTCAGCCGGCCAAGCCATGGATCCAGCGGGGCCATCACCCGCGCCATTGCCCGAGAGGGCGGATAGAAGATCGCGCCCTCCACATGGCGCACGGTCAACCCTGCGCCCGCCACCAAGCCTCGCAACTGGGACGCTGAACGGAAATTTGCCGATCGCCAGAACGCGGCACCAAACCAGCCGCGGATGCGCCAACGGGCCGCCCAGACATTGTAGCGTCCGAGATCACCCAGGATCAGCCGCCCTCCCGGTGCCAGTACCCGCGCCATTTCCGCCAACGCCGCCTGTGCGTCCGGGATGAATGTCAGCACGGTGATGCAGGTCACGACATCGAAGGATCGATCGGGAAACGGCAGCGCCTCCGCCTGTCCAGCCACATAGCGAGGGACCGGCGCTGCACCGACCCGCTCGTTCGCCATGAGGACATTCTCGGCACCGGCAGCGGCCACGGCACGCCCAACCATCCGTGGGTCGACGTCGCAGCCAACGACGCTCGATGCCCCCTGGCCGGCCAACACGCGACTGAGCGTTCCATCGCCAGACCCGACATCCAGAACGCGCTTTCCCGCCAGATCTCCGGCCAGTCGCAGGATCAAGGCGTGTTCCAGCGCCTCCGTGATGTCCCCCAGCGACGAAGCCCGCCACCTCGCGTAGATGTCCGGGCCAAACTGACCGTGACGTGACGGTGCGGCGCGATCGTTCATGGGCTCGGACAGTCAGTCGAAAGAAGTTTGCGCTGGAGGTGGCCCGCACGGATCCGACAGAGCGCCCTCCGGTTGCCGCGAATTGGTCGCCTCCCGCAACGGGCAAGCCAGTTCGGGCGCGACCTCTGTCCGATCCGACGCCGCCTGGTCATCGGCTGCCGGCAACGGGCAGGCGTTGGACAGGGTCATCGTCAGCACGATATCGCCGACAGCCGCCGCCTGCCCAAACGCATCGGCCAACGCGGCAAGAATGGCCGCGTGTTCCCCAACGACATAGGTGCTCATTGGCCCGGGCCGCGGCACCAACCCATGGCGTTCCAGCGCAGCCCGCACGGTTTCCACGGCCGGACCCAGATGGGCCTGCCGCAGCGGATAAACACTGATCTGGGCGCTGGAAATCATTCACTTCGAATACCGACCGAGCCACCCCCGGTCATTGACCTGCCTCAATTGACGGCCCACCTGTTTTCTCCCCGGCGGAAGACCCTCCACAACCCTGCCTTCCGCCGCCTCGGAGACACAATGCCGCCAGAGTCCGCCAATCCGCCGCCAGCAACCGACGAACGCGACTTCCCGCGCGACCGGGACGTCATTCTGGCCTGTGCCACGAATGCCTTCAGGACGGCACAGCGACGTATGCATCCGATCAAGCCGCTGACCGGGTGGCTGCGAGACTTCCTGGGTGGCATCGATCTCCCGGTCGCCGCGGTGTTCCCGTCCGATCCCACGGCGCTATCCGACGACCACGGATCCGCGAACGGGACCACGATCGCAGACGCCTTGCGTCGTTTCGTGGCTTCGAACCAGGCGCCCTCCGAACCGGATGCGCTGGAACGCCGAATCGAGGTCGCCGCCGGCCTGTTCGGCCTGTCATCCATTGAGGCCGTCATCCTGCGGATCCTGGTTCACACCCGCCGGCTGGAAGCGCTGGAAACCCTGTGCACCCTGGCCGCCCCGTGGAAATCGCCGGGGTTCGAGATGGAGACCATCTCCCCCGCCGGTGTCGCCAGCGTCACGGGCTTGCATTTGCAGGATGTCAGCGAGGCCCTGGCGGAGACCGGCCGTCTCGCCGGTTCCGGGCTGGTCATCGTCGAGCCGTCCGGCAGGCTGACGCTGTTGGGCCGCGTCTACCGCTATATCGCTTCCGGCGGCGCGCGGGACGCTCGGGATGCGATCATCGGTACCCCTGCGCCGGCCAGCCTGCACTGGGAGGATTTCTCCCATTTCGGCCCGGACCTGGACACCATTGCCGCCGTCATGCGCGGTGCGCTGGCGGCGCGGGAGCCGGGGGTGAACATCCTGCTGTGGGGGCCACCCGGCACCGGCAAGACCGAATTCGCCAAAACCCTGGCCGCCCATCTGAATGTATCCCTGTTTCCCGTCGGCGAGGCCGACCGCCGTGGCGGCGAGCCGGAGCGCTACGAGAGGCTCGGCGCGCTACGAGCGGCGCAACGCCTGCTGTCGCGCGCCGGCCCGGGCGTCGTCCTGTTCGACGAGGCGGAGGATCTGCTGGTTCCCCCCACCGGCCCGTTCAACGAGGAGATCACCCAGGGCTCCCGCGTCTTCCTACACCGGCAGTTGGAAACCAATGCGGTTCCGGTGATCTGGGCGTTGAACAACCTGGACGACGTCGATCCCGCGATTCGTCGGCGCATGTCGTGCTGCCTGGAGATGGCGGTGCCGCCGCTGCGGATCCGTCGTGCCCTATGGACCCGGCTGGCCGCCGAGGAAGGCATCGCTCTGCCCCGGGAGGATGCGATGCATCTTGCCCGCGCCCTTCGCACCCCTCCCTCTCTCGTCCGCGGAGCCTTGCGCGCCGCGCGGCTGGCCGGCGGCGATCCGATCCATGTGCGACGCGTGGTGCAAGGCATGACCTCGACCCTGGATGGCGGCGTATTGCCGCCGCCGGAAGCCGAGGCCCTGGCGGATTTCGATCCTGGGCTCATCAACGCCGACCTCGATCTGGGGAATTTGGCCGAACGGCTGGTGAGGGGAGATGGGGTGCGGGATGGCAAGGGGGTGTCGATCCTGCTGTCCGGCCCGTCGGGCGCCGGTAAGACGGCCTGGACGCACCACCTGGCGGGGCAGTTGGAGCGCGAGGTCATGGTGCAGCCAGCAGCAGCGCTGCTGGCGACCACCCATATCGAGCGGCTGATCGCCGCGGTGTTCAACCAGGCGCGCAAAACCGGGGCGGTGCTGCTTCTGACCGGGGCCGAGGCGGTGCTGTTCGAGCGCGGTTGGCCCCAGGCGAGCCAGCGGGCATTGAGTGCGATGATCGGCTGGCTGGAACAGTATGACGGACTGCTGGTCTGCGCCGTGAGCGAGGCCGATCGGGTAGACCCCGCGGCCCTGCGGCGATTCTCCGTCCGGGCGGCGTTGCGGTTCCTGACCTGGGCGCAGGTGCGCCGGGGGTTCCTGGCGACATTCGGGCTAGAGGCTCCGGTGTCGCTGGAGACGGTGGCGCGGCTGACGCCCGCGGATTTCCTGACGGTGCGACGACGTGCTGGCTTGCTGGGCCTGTCCGGGGACACACGGGCGTTGACCGCGATGCTGGTGGCTGAGACCGAGGGGCGGGTCGCGGGGGCGGGAGAGATGGGGGTTGGCTTTGGGCGGATAGGGATGGGGGTCTGATGGGTGGATGAGTCGGTGCGACCAAGCTATCCGACAAGCCCCTCCAAGCCCCGCCAAACCGTGTAAACTCCCCGCATGCCCGGCGCCCCCACCCCAAGAGAGTCCACCCTCTCCGTCGCGTCCTATGTTGACGCCGCCGTCCCCGTCGCCGCTCCCGACCAGAGTGCCGGCGCCGTCCGGATGGCTCTCTCCGGTCAGAATTTTGCCGCGGTCGACCCGATCTTCGTCCTCGGCGACGGCCGAACCCTCCTCGGTGCCGTGCCGCTAACCACTCTTCTCGCCGCACCGGATGCCACCCCGATTGGCGACCTGATGGACCGCGACTGGCCGAGCGTCGGAGCAACGTCATCGCAGGAAAGGGCAGCAACCCTCGCCATCCGCCGCAAGACGCCGGCGCTGGCCGTGCTGGACCGGTCCCAGGCCTTTCTCGGCGCGCTGACCGCCACCTCGGTCATGGCCATCCTGCGCGATGAGCATCTGGAAGACCTGCACCACATGGCGGGCATCCTCGGCCGCAGTGAGCAGGCGAAGGCGGCCCTGACCGCGCCGCCCTTTCGGCGCGCGCTGTTCCGCCTGCCCTGGCTGCTGGTGGGCCTGGCCGGGTCGGCTGCGGCCACCGCGCTAATGGCGGGGGCCGAGGCTGAGCTGTCCGCACATATCGCGGTGACGTTTTTCGTGCCGGCGATCGTCTATCTCGCAGATGCGATCGGCACCCAGTCCGAGGCGGTGGCCGTCCGCGGCCTCTCCCTCAACAACGGCGGCGCCCTCCGTCTCCTCCTCGGAGAGCTCGGCACCGGCGCGCTGCTGGGACTGGCCCTGGCCAGCCTGGCGCTGATCGCGGTGTGGGTGCAGTTCGGTAGCCTTGATCTGGCGATCATCGTGGCGTTGTCGTTGGCCGTGGCGGGCACCATCGCAACCAGCGTCGGGTTCCTGCTGCCCTGGGTGTTCCAACGTGTGGGGATCGACCCCGCCCTGGGCGCCGGGCCGGTGGCCACGGTAATCCAGGACGTGCTTTCGCTCGCGGTCTATCTGGGACTTGTGCGGCTGCTGTTGGTATGACAGCTCCCGGAGTGGTCGGAGTTGGCGTCACGGAAAGGCGAGGACGGCCAGGGTTTGCCCTGGACCCACCCACGGCCTTGCCCTTGGAACCGCCTCGCTCATGCCGCTGAGCAAGGATCAGGGGCTGGCGGAAAAGAAAACGGCCGGCACGGGGCCGGCCGTGTCGTCAAGAGGACAGAGGCTTGGTCAGCCCTTCTTCACCAGCGGGCATTCGCCCTTGTCCATCGGCCGGAACGCTTCGTCGCCCGGGATGGTGCGGATCAGCTTGTAGTAGTCGTATGGCCCCTTGGACTCAGAGGGCTTCTTAACCTCGAACAGATACATGTCATGCATCTTCCGCCCGTCGGCGCGAATATAGCCCTTGCCGAACAAAGGGCTGTCGGTCGGGTTGGACTTCATCCACGCCATCACCGTCTCGGCGTTATCGGTCCCGGTTGCCTTCACGGCAGCCAGATAGTGCCGAGCAGCTTCGTAGTAGCCGGCCTGGATGCTGGTGGGCATGCGTCCTCCGCCGCGCTTCTCCGTCCAACGCTTGGAGAATGCACGCGTACCATCGTTCAGATCCCAGTAAAACGCTTCCGTCAGTTGCAAGCCTTGCGCCTGTTCCAGCCCAATGCTGTGCACGTCGGTGATGAACACCAAGAGTCCCGCCAGCTTCTGGCCGCCCTTGACGATACCGAACTCGGCTGACTGCTTGATGGAGTTGATGGTGTCGCCACCGGCATTGGCCAGTCCGACAACCTCGGCCTTCGACGCCTGCGCCTGGATCAGAAAGGCGGAAAAGTCGGAGGTGTTGATGGGATGCCGCGCCGAACCCAGGACCTTACCGCCATTGGCGTTGACGACGGCGGACACGTCGCGTTCCAACGCATGACCGAATGCGTAGTCGGCCGTCAGGAAGTACCAGGTCTTGCCGCCCGCCTTCACGACCGCAGAACCCGTCCCATTGGCCAGTGCGATGGTGTCGTAGACCCAATGCACCGTATAGGCGTTGCAGGCCTTGCTGGTCAGATCCGACGTCGCAGGGTCGGTCGCCAGGAAGACCCGCTTCTTGTCGCCGGCCACACCCGCGACGGCCAGCGACGATGAAGACGCCGCGGCGCCCAGAATGGCATCCACGCCCTCGGCACCATACCATTTGGCGGCAATCGAGGTGCCGATATCCGCCTTGTTCTGCACGTCGGCCTGGACGAGTTCGATCTTCTTGCCGTTGACCATGCCGCCCGCGTCATCGATCGCCATCTGCACGGAGGCGACCGCACCGGGGCCATTGATGTCGGCGTACAGGCTGGACATGTCGGTCAGCACGCCGAGCTTCACGACGTTGTCCGAGACTTGGGCGGTCGCGGGTTGGTTCATCACGCCCAGGGTCATGGCAGTCGCCACAACGCCGGCCATCAGCAGATTTCGTCTCACGCTCTCGACTCCCTTTCGGTCAATCCCTGTGCTGGCTCGGACACACTCGAAGAGGCATGTTCCGGCCGACACTGTCCTATTAGCGGCGTAGGGTGCGGTTCGCGAGCGTTAATCCGGCGTGAGCATCCTGTTGCGCTTGCTATTCCGGCACGGCTCCGATCCCCGCGGCGCAAACCGACGCGGGTGGCAGCAGGAAGCCCGGCTCAGATCCCGGGCGGGTCGCTCTCGGCAATCGTTCGGCGAAACCGCACAGCGGTTCAAGGTTCGGAATGCGTGTCATGCATGGTCAACCGTTCCATCCATGCGGTGCCGGGCGCCGACAGGATGAACACCGATTGGATGCCGGTCTGCGGCAGGACCCCGGTCAAGGCGCAATTCGTCGGTTCTGGGCCACCGATGTTGCCGGCCTCGATGAAGGTTCGGAGCCAATGGATCGAGGAAATGCCGATGGTGGCCATCCCCGGCTTGATCTTCGGCACGCCGGCATTCACGTGGCTCAACCACTCCGGCTGGTCCGGGTGGCCTTCCAGGCGCGGGCGAGACATGACGGTTTCATCCCCAATCCGGCGGTTGGGTGATTGCCAACGACATCCGATCCGCTGGCATAATTGGGAATGACACCGCAAGCCCAGGTGCAGTTACCGCCGTTGTTATACCCGCCCGCGGCAGGAATCTGATGTTCAGGCCATACTTCTCCATTTATTATCAACTGGTTGCAGACTTTGGCGACCAGATTCCTCCCATGATCGAGTATATCAGGCGGCCATCTTCACCAAGGTCTCGATCTCAGCCATGCGCGGCGGGATCCGTTCGGCTCGCTGGCTGCCGAGATTGACCACCAGCCGATCGACGCCCAACTCCGCATATTCCTGCATCGCGTCGATCGACATCGCCATCGGCGGGGTGACGATGATCTCGAAGTCCTTGCCGCGCGTGCGGCCGGCTTTGGCGAACGCGGCATCCAGCCGGGTCAGCATCTCCTTGGTGCCGGCGGGATCCCGGTTGAACCCATACCACCCGGCGCCGAAACGCACCGCGCGCCGGAACGCCGCGTCCGCGTAGCCACCGACGATGATGGGCACATGCGGCTTCTGGATCGGCTTGGGATCCATGCGAAGCGTCTCGAACTTCACCCATTTGCCAGTGAAATCGACCACCGGCTCTGTCCATAACCGCCGCATGACCTCCAGGAATTCGTCGCACCGCGCGCCGCGATCCTCCCAGCGATAGCCGCAAGCCTCAACCTCTTCCTTGTTCCAGCCGACGCCGATCCCGAAATCGATGCGTCCGTCGGTCAGCCAGTCCAAGGTGCACATCTCCTTGGCCGTGTAGATCGGGTTGCGTTGCGGCACCAGCGCGACGCCGGTGCCCAGCCGCAATGTGGTCGTCGCGGCGGCCAGGAACCCGAAGGTCGCTGTCACATCCAGCATGCCACCACCGGGCGGCACCGGAATGCGGCCGTCCTTCGAACTGGGGTAGCCGAACGTGTTCTTGTCGAACAAGGCGACGTGCTCGCCCATCCAGATCGAATCGAGACCCATTCCCTCGGCCCGGCGGCCAAAGTCGCGGATCATCGATGGCGTCGCCAGGGGCGACATGAACGTGGCGAAGACTCCGATTTTCATGCTTGCGTTCCTCATCTCAATGGGGCGGATCATGCACCCGACCGCTTCGTTTGCCGACGGTCAAACACGCGGGCGGCGGTTGGCGTCATTCCGGCACCATGATGCGCCTTGTCGAACGGGAAACCTCCGCCGGCCACAAGGCGCAAGCCCGCAAGCGGTGCGCAGTCGTCGATGACGACGACAGGAACCTACACCAACCCATCGGAAATGGCGCATCATGACCTCGGATGGACACTCAAACCGTGCAATCCGGGCAGCCAACCCACGCCTCCGTGCTAGCATGGCGTGTGTTGCGCAACCGAGCGAACGGGGCCTAGCCTGCCCGCGACATGGACGGAACGGCCGCGCCCGGCGATAGTGCCCACCCCGCGGCCAAAGATTGTGATGCAGGATCAGGACACACACGACGATGAAGATCGGCATTCTCTATACCTCCCACCCCGACCCGGCGACGGAGCCGCCCCCGTACCACGCGGTGCATGCCCGCACGACGCGCGAAGTGCTGGAGGCAGAGGCACTCGGCTTTGACAGTATCTGGATTGCGGAACACCACTTCTCGAACAAGTATGGCATTCTGCCGGATCCGTTCAGCTATCTCTGCTACCTGGCGGCGCTGACAAGCCGGATCAAGCTGTGCGCCGGCGTGATGGTGGTGCCGCTGCACCATCCGATGCGGATTGTCGAAAACGCCGCGTTCATCGACATTCTCAGCAACGGGCGCTTCCAGCTTGGTCTCGGTTCCGGCTACCGCCCCTATGAGTTCGAGGGGCTCGGCGTCGATTACGAAGCCCGCCGCGACATGCAGGAAGAAGCCATCCCGCTAATCCTGCAAGGCTTCCACGAGAAGAAGATGACGGCGCGTGGCAAGTATTACAACTTCAACATTTCGGAACCGTACGAAATATACCCCATCCCCGTGCAACTGCCGCATCCACCCATCTTCATGGGCGCGGGCACCGACCGGTCCATGAGCCAGGCGGCGCGCTGGGGGTTCGGCCTGATGCAATCCACCTTGCCGGATCTTGCCACGATCGCCGCTCATATCGAGACCTATCGCACGCACATGAAAGAAGCAGTCGCCCCCTACAACCAGAACCCCGCGTTCGGAGAGGTGGACGTGGCCCGTCTGGTCTATGTCGCGCCCACCGATGCCCAGGCGAAAGCGGACAGCGCGGAGGGCGTGGTGCGCCACGTACGCAGCTTCATCAGCGGCGGCACCGGGCGCTACTTCGGTGAAGTCACCTCTGAAAGAGATGACAACGCGTTGAGCTATGATCACCTGGTAGAGAACACGATCCTGCACGGAGCCCCGGATACCGTGATCCGCAAGATCGAGGAATTCCGCAAGATCGGCGCCACCTCCATAATGCTGCACTACCCACCCTATTACGGACCCGAGAAGACGTCGCAGATGCTGCGCCTGTTCGCAAAGGAAGTCCTGCCCCATGTGCGGGCGTTGGAGGCCCCGCGCCTGGCCGCAGAGTAGGCGGCCGGGGTCGCACCGCCCTCCTGCAATCCAGGAGGCACTCTTAGCGCAATACCCTGGTAGGTTGGCGCCGGAAGCATATCTATTTTGAGGACCGTGGACGCTGACGCGGTAGGTTTGTACGAAAGCAGGTCGTTGCGGATGCCCACGGCGGAACATGATGATGGAATGACCCTGCGGTTTTGGGGGGTCCGGGGCAGTCTACCGACGCCAGGTGCCTCCACCCTGCGCTACGGCGGAAACACGTTATGCGTGGAAGCCTGGTGCGGACCGCATCTGGTGATCCTGGACGCCGGCAGCGGATTGCGCGGATTGGGGGACGCGCTGGCCGCGTCCGGACGCCCCGTCGATGCCGACATCCTGCTCAGCCACACCCATTTCGACCATATTTGCGGCGTGCCGTTCTTCGGCCCGCTGTCCGACCCCGGCGTGCGGTTGCGGTTCCACGGCGGCCACCTGGCGCCGCCGGACGGGATCGCGCGGGCGCTGCGGCTCAGTCTGCAGGCGCCTTTGATGCCCGACCTGCATGAGGGAATCCGCGCCGATGTCTCGTTCCATGACTTCGCGCCGGGGGACCGATTGTCTTTGCATCCGGAAGTGCGGGTCGCGACGATCGGGTTACGTCACCCGGGCGGATCAGTTGGATATCGTATCGAATTCGGCGGCGTGAGCGTCTGTTACATAACAGATACAGAGCATCCGGCGGATGGTCTGGATACCGCGCTGGCGCGGTTCGTCGCTGGCGCCGATGTGATGCTCTATGACGCGACCTATACCGCGGCGGAGTATCGCTCCCGGGTCGGCTGGGGGCATTCGACATGGGAGGTCGGGGCGGACCTTGCCGATGCCGCCGCGGTCCGGCAATTGGTACTGTTCCATCACGATCCGGGACATGACGACGCGGCGATGGATGCGATCGCGGCCGCGGCCGCAGCTCGTCGGCCCGGCACCCTAGTCGCGATCGAGGGCACTCGACTACTGGTCCGGGGCGGCGGTTGAGCCGACCCGGATCGCCAGGGCGCCGCCTGGATGCTGCCCCCCGGTTCGGCGTCACTCCAGCTTGACGTTGGCCTCCCGGATCAGCTTCCCGTTGCTCGCGAAGTCGACATCCGTGAAGGCCTGGATTTCTTCCGGGCTTTGGGTCGGGCAGATGATGCTGACCTCCCGCAGACGACGGATCATGTCGTCGGTCCTGGCGATCTCCACGATCTTGCGGTTGAAACTGGCGATGATCTCCTTCGACACCGCCGACGGCGCCTGCACCGAATACCAGATCGGCACGTCAGAGTCGGGATAGCCGGCCTCCGTCAATGTCGGTGTTGCGGGGAATTCCGGATTGCGCAGCGCATGGTTGATGCACAGAAGCTTCAGCTTGCCGGCCTTCACATGCGGCAGGACGATGATCTCATTCATCATCTGTACGTTGCCGGCCAACAGGTCGTTCATCGCATCGGCACTGCCGCGATAGGGCACGTGCAGGATATCGATGCCGGCGCGCAGCTTGAACATCTCCAGCCGCAACTGCGCCGAGGTGCCCAGGCCTGACGACCCGTAGGCCAGTTTGCCGGGGTTCTTCCTGGCGTAGTCCACGGTTTCCTGGATCGTGGACGGGCCCACCTCCGGGCGGAGCACGAAGCCGCAATGCAGATCGCCCACACGCCCGACCGGTGTCAGGTCCTTCCGCGGGTCATAACTGACTTTTCGAAGTTGCGGCACCACCGACAGGATGGAATTGGGCGAGAACAGGAACGTGTAGCCATCGGCCGGGGCGCGGACGACGGAGTCTGCTCCGATCGTGCCAGCGGCGCCGCCACGGTTGTCGATCACGAAAGGCTGGCCAAAGGCCTGGGTCAGCTTGTCAGCCCAGGGGCGCGCCATGGTGTCGGAGGCCCCGCCCGGGGCATAGGGGACAACCAGCTTCACCGGCCGGGTCGGCCAGGCGCCTTGGGCCTGGGCCGACAGAATTGCCGGTGCCGCCAAGCCAACCGCGCCCAACCCCATCAGCATGTTGCGTCGCCCGAGGCGTGGGTTCGTATCCGGTTCCATCGTCATCTCCCGCGCAGTGTGTCCGACAATGGACGTGCCCAGTCGTGGCGCTGCATTTTGCGGCCTGCCTGGTAGAGACGCAAGAAAGGCAACGGCCCAACCCGGCTGCCTCTCGAACCCCACCGCGTCGAGCCGCGCGAACCGCCGGATAGGCATCCGCGTACCGGCGTGCACCCGTTCCGATGACGGATCGGACCCCGGCTTCCGATCGGCCCGCCAAGCCGGACACCGACGTCCCTGCGCCCTCTCGCAACCCATCTTGACATATGACTTCTCCCTGGCGCTGCATCCCGGTGCAAACTGCGACGAACCGGGAGGATGGACGCATGGATCTCACCAGTTTCCGCGCCAGCACGGACCAGAACGAACCGCCGGCGGCTTTGAGCCTTGCCTTGCAGACCCTCTGGTGGGACGCCAAGGGCGATTGGAACCGGGCGCATGATTGCGCGCAGAAGGACGAAAGCCCGACCGGCTCACGCGTGCACGCCTATCTGCATCGCGTGGAAGGCGATCTGCGCAACGCCGGCCATTGGTACGGTCGTGCCGGCCGGGAGCCATCGACCGCTCCCCTGGCAGAGGAATGGCAGGCGCTGGCGATCGAATTGCTTGCCGCTCAACCTGGCTGAACCATCAGCCGCCGTCTCGCTCCCGCACTGCCCGCCGTTCCGCTGGGGGACGGGCGACGGACGAGACCGGATGGACGCGGCTCGAAACCCTTGACCCCGCCCCTACCCGCCCGACATAGTCCAACCCATGGCAACGGTGTATAGGCAGGCGCGAATTACCGGCCCGGCGGCCCACTCGGCCCCGGGACCGCACGCCTGACCTGACCCTCCAGCGCGGCTCCGGCCGCTCGGACATGCCATGAACGACGCATCCCCCAACGACCCGCCGGCTGATCCCCAACGCGACTACCGCGACACGGTTTTCCTGCCGCAGACCAGTTTCCCCATGCGCGGCGACCTGCCCAGGAAGGAGCCCGCGATCCTGGCTCGCTGGGACGCGACCGATCTCTGGAGCAAGCTGCGCGAAGCCTCCAAGGGCCGCCCGCAATTCATCCTGCATGACGGCCCGCCCTATGCGAACGGCAACCTGCATATCGGCACGGCCCTGAACAAGATCATGAAGGACGTGGTCAACCGCACCCGTCAGATGGCCGGCTACGACGCCAACTACATCCCGGGCTGGGACTGCCACGGCCTGCCGATCGAATGGAAGATCGAGGAAGAATACCGCGCCAAGAAGAAGGACAAGGACGCGGTCCCGGTCTTGCAGTTTCGGGCGGAATGCCGAGCGTATGCGGCGCATTGGATGGGGGTGCAGGCGAAGGAGTTCCGGCGGCTGGGGGTGGAGGGCGCCTGGAAAGAGCGCTACGCGACGATGGACCATCCGTCCGAAGCCGCGATCGCCAACGAGATCTGCAAGTTCCTGCTGAATGGCGCCTTGAACCGTGGGCTGCGGCCGGTCATGTGGTCTCCGGTCGAGAAGACCGCCCTGGCCGAGGCGGAGATCGAGTATCACGACCATACCTCCACCACGATCTGGGTGCGGTTTCCGATCGTGCACGCCGTCGGACCCGAAATGCGCGACGCGGCGGTGGTGATCTGGACCACGACTCCCTGGACCATGCCCGGCAACCGCGCCATCGCCGCGGGGGCGGAGTTCGACTACGCCCTGGTGCGGGTGGACGGCGTGGAAGACGGCTCCCTGGCGCGCGTGGGCGAGAAACTGCTGGTCGCCCTGCCCTTGCTGCCGCAGTTCTGCAAGGACACCGGCATCGCGATGCATCATCTGATGCATGTGTTCAAGGGCGACTCCCTCGCTGGCACCGTCTGCGCCCATCCCCTTCGCGGTCACGGCTACGAGCAGGACACCCCGGTCCTGCTGGCCGATTTCGTCACCACCGAGGCCGGCACCGGCTTCGTCCACATCGCCCCGGGCCATGGCGAGGACGATTTTGTCCTCGGACGAGCGAACGGGTTGGACATCCCGGAGACGGTGGGGGATGACGGGACGTTCAATGCCTGGGTGCCGCTGTTCGCCGGCGTGCATGTTTACAAGGCGGGCGATCCGGTCTGTGAGGCCCTGACCGGGGCTGGCACCCTGCTCGCGCGTGGCAAGCTGGTACATTCCTACCCGCATTCGTGGCGGTCCAAAGCGCCGCTGATCTTCCGCGCCACGCCGCAATGGTTCATCCGCATGGACGGGCCGGAGCGGATTCGGGAGAAGGCCTTGCGCGCCCTGGATGCCACCAAATTCGTCCCCGACCAGGGCCGCAACCGTATCGGCTCCATGGTCGCCGCTCGCCCGGACTGGTGCATCAGCCGCCAGCGCGCCTGGGGCGTGCCGATCGCGGTGTTCGTGGAAAAGCAATCCGGCGAACCGCTGCGTGATCCCGCCGTCGTTTCGCGCGTCGTCGAGGCCTTCAAGACCGAGGGCGCGGATGCGTGGTACTCCTCCCCCGCGTCGCGCTTCCTCGGCAACGACCGCAACCCGAACGACTACGAGCAGGTGATGGACATCGTCGATGTCTGGTTCGAGTCGGGTTCCACCCACGCCTTCGTGCTGGAGGACCGCGGTCTGCCCTGGCCGGCCGATCTGTATCTGGAAGGATCGGACCAACATCGGGGCTGGTTTCACACGTCCTTGCTGGAGTCGGTCGGCACCCGCGGTGTTGCCCCGTTCAAGGCGATCCTGACGCATGGCTTCGTGATGGATGAGCACGGGCGGAAGATGTCGAAGTCCCTCGGCAACGTCACGGCGCCGGAGGAAGTGGCGCAGAAATACGGCGCCGACATCCTGCGCCTGTGGGTCATGTCGTCGGACACATCCGAGGATCTGCGCATCGGCGCCGAAATCCTGAAGCAGCAGGCGGAACTCTATCGCCGGCTGCGCAACACGTTGCGCTGGGTGCTGGGCAGCCTGGACGGCTTCACCGAGGCCGAACGCGTGCCGGAAGCGGACATGCCGGAACTGGAACGCTGGGTGTTGCACCGGCTGACCGATCTGGACGCGAAGATCCGGGCCGCGGTGGAAAGCTACGACTGGACCGGCGTCTATCCGGACCTGCACAATTTCTGCGCCACCGACCTGTCGGCGTTCTATTTCGATGTCCGCAAGGACGCGATCTATTGCGACCGCCCGGACAGTTCGCGCCGGCGGGCGGCTCGGACCGTGCTGGACCATCTGCATCGGTGCCTGACCACCTGGCTCGCACCCGTGCTGTGCTTTACGGCTGAAGAAGCCTGGGCGGCCCGGTTCGGCGAAGAAAACTCCGTGCATCTGGAGCTGTTCCCCCCCCTCCCCCACGAGTGGCGCGACGATGCCCTGGCGGCGAAATGGGACACGATCCGCACCATCCGCCGGCGCATCACGATCCCGATCGAGGAAGCACGGGCGGCCAAGACCATCGGGGCCTCCCTGCAGGCCGGCGTGACGTTGAAACTGGCCCCGGATGAGGCGGAACTGCTGAACGCGGCGGAATGGGCGGAAATCGCCATCGTCTCGGCGGTCCACATGGTGGGCGGCATCGGCGACGACATGGCCGAGGTCGCGCAGGCCCCTGGCACCAAATGCGTGCGCTGCTGGAAGGTGCTGCCGGAAGTTGGAACCCATGCGGCGCATCCAGGTCTGTGCCTGCGCTGCGCCGACGCGGTGGACTCCGGTCTGGTGTGCCGGTCTGCCGCATGAAGCGTCACCGCCTGACCATGAGCGGCCTGGCCATGGCACTGCTCGTGCTGGTGGCGGACCAGGCCAGCAAGTGGTGGATCCTGGAGGTGCTGCAACTGGAGCGGCTGCGTCAGGTCGTGCTGCTGCCGGTGCTGAACCTGACCATGGTCTGGAACTATGGCGTCACCTTCGGTCTGCTGACCGGGTTCGGGGAATGGGGGCCGCTGATCCTGGCGGCCGTCGCCCTGGCGGTGGTGATGGCCCTGATGGTCTGGCTGCGTCGGGCCGAGACCCGCATGGTCGCCATCGCCATCGGCGCAATCGCGGGCGGCGCCATCGGCAATGTGATCGACCGGTTCCGCTTCGGGGCGGTGGTAGATTTCCTGCACGCCCATATCGAGACACGATGGGGCGACCTGTCCTGGTATGTCTTCAACGTGGCGGATGCCGCGATTGTCTGTGGGGTCGCGGCGCTGGTCGTCGACAGCCTTTGGTCGCCGCGGGGCAAAGCGGCGCGACCGTAGCAGCCTGTCGGACCTAGGGCGATGACGCAACAATCGTTAAGCGTTCCGAGCACACATGATGCGATATTGCTCGTGGCACCGTACCGGAGACATAAAACGCCGAAAATTGCCGATTTTCAGCCAGATCGAACAGTCTGCCAGCGCATCATCACGCTGGCCGGAAGGTAACAGCGGGTGAATCACTGATAAAGTCAAATACTGGAGCGGTTTCCCATGTCCAATCATGGTGAAATCGCTACAGGAAGCCCAGATCGTTTCCTGGCCGCCAAGATTGGGCCAGGCACCGGCCAGGCGGCCGAACCGTGGCTCCTGGTGTCAATGACGGCCATCATCTCGGGGTCATACACGCCCCGGTAGAACCGAAAGCAGGCGCCACTTGGATTCGGCACACCAACGTCCTCACCAGTCCATACCGATCACCGAAAACCATCAACCGACACGAATGATATATTGAGATTTCAGGTCCCGGAGTGATACGCCAGCCGCGAGGCGGGCGAAGGCCCCACGATGCGAGCCAGCGATGCGAACCAACGATGCGACCTAGGTATGCGAAAAGGAATGACGCGCCGATGAAGATTTTGCTGACCGGCGGCTGCGGTTTCATCGGGTCGGCCGTTGTGCGGCATCTGCTGCGCCACACCGACCACGTCATCGTCAATATCGACAAGATGACCTACGCCGCGTCGGAGGACGCATTGGAGGAAGGCCGCCACCACAACCGCCATACCCTGGTCCGCGCTGATATCGTGGACAGCGCGGCGATGCGTGCGGTCTTCGCAACCCACGACCCGGATGCGGTGATGCACCTGGCCGCCGAGAGCCATGTGGACCGGTCGATCGACGGCCCGTCGGACTTCGTGCAGACCAATGTCGTCGGCACCTTCACCCTGCTGGAAGCCGCCCGCCGGCATTACGCGGAGCTGGACGCGGACCGCAAGGCGCGGTTCCGGTTCCATCATATTTCCACCGATGAGGTGTTCGGCGCGCTGGAAGCCGACGATCCGCCCTTCACCGAAACCACGCCCTATGACCCGCGTAGCCCTTATTCGGCCACCAAGGCGGCGTCCGATCATCTGGTCCGCGCCTGGCACCACACCTACGGCCTGCCCACCATCGTCAGCAACACCTGCAACAATTACGGTCCCTGGCAGTTTCCGGAGAAGCTGATCCCGTTGGTGACGCTGAACGCGCTGGAAGGCAAGGAATTGCCGGTTTACGGCAACGGCTCGAACATGCGGGACTGGTTGTTCGTGGACGACCACGCCGCGGCCCTGGTGCGGGTCCTGGAAAGCGGCCGGATCGGCGAGACCTACGCCATTGGTGCCCGCCAGCCGCGCACCAATCTGCAGGTGGTAAAAGCCATCTGCGCCCATCTGGACCGCCGCGTCCCCGATCCCGGTGGCCCACGCGAACGGCTGATCCGCTTCGTTACCGACCGTCCCGGCCATGATTTCCGCTATGAGATCGACCCGAGCCGAGCGGAAACCGCGCTGCACTGGACCGCCCCGCATGATTTCGAGACCGGCCTGGCCATGACCATCGATTGGTATCTCGCCAACCGCGCCTGGTGGCAGTCTCTTCGCGCCGCCCGCTATGCCGGCCAGCGGCTCGGCACCGTCAAACCCATGGGGACCGCCGCATGAAGGGTATCCTGCTCGCCGGAGGGTCTGGCACACGCCTGCACCCGATGACTCTGGCTGCGTCGAAGCAATTGCTGCCGGTCTACGACAAGCCGATGGTCTATTATCCGTTATCGACCCTGATGCTGGCCGGCATCCGCGACATCATGATCATCTCCACCCCGGAAGACCTGCCACAGTTCCGCCGGCTACTGGGTGATGGCGCGCGCCTGGGCATCCGCTTCGAATACGCGGTGCAGCCCAGCCCCGACGGCATCGCCCAGGCCTTCCTGATCGGGCGCGACTGGATCGGCGGGGAGCCCTGCGCCTTGGCCCTCGGCGACAACCTGATCCACGCCGACCACCTGTCCACCCTGCTGCGGACCGCCACCGCCCGTCCATCCGGAGCCACCGTGTTTGCCTACCAGGTGCGCGATCCGGAACGCTACGGTGTCGTCTCCTTCAACCCCCAGGGTCAGGCCTCGGAGATCGTCGAGAAACCCTCCGCGCCGCTGTCCAACTGGGCAGTGACCGGGCTCTATTTCTATGACCGGCTCGTCAGCGATATCGCCCGTGCCATCAAACCCTCGGCACGCGGGGAGCTGGAGATCACCGATCTCAACCGCGTCTATCTGGAAGCCGGCACCTTGCAGGTGGAGAAATTGTCGCGCGGCTGCGCCTGGTTGGACGCGGGCACCCCCGACAGCCTGTTGCAAGCCGCCACCTTCGTGCAGACAATCCAGTCCCGCACCGGCATGCTGGTCGGCTGCCCGGAGGAGGTCGCGTTCCGCATGAGATATATCACCGCCGACCAGTTGCGTGACCAGGCTCTGCGCCTTGGCAAGACCGAACTGGGCCGCGTACTGCTGGACCTGGCCGATGGAGAGCATGAGTGAACGTCGAACGTCTCGCCATCCCGGATGTGCTTCTGCTGACCCCGCCCCGGTTCGACGATTCGCGTGGGTTCTTCTCGGAAACCTGGAATCAGGGGCGGTTTGAGGCCGCAGGGGTCCCCGGCCCGTTCGTGCAGGACAACCACGTCCTGTCCACCCAGCGCGGCGTCCTGCGCGGCCTGCATTTGCAGGTCGGGCCGAATGCGCAGGGTAAGCTCGTGCGCGTGACCCGGGGCTCGATCTGGGACGTCGCGGTCGATGTGCGCCGCGGCTCCCCGACCTATGGCAAGCATGCCGGCGCCGTCCTGAGCGCTAAGAACTGGTCCCAACTCTGGGTTCCCGTCGGCTTCCTGCACGGCTACTGCACGCTCGAACCTGATACCGAGGTCATGTACAAGGTCACCGCGCCCTGGGACCGTGATGGGGAGCGCGGGGTGATCTGGAACGATCCGGACCTAGCCGTTGCATGGCCGATCGCGCCCGGTGAAGCGCTGCTGTCCGAGAAGGACCTGAAGCTGCCCCGCTTCGCCGACTGCGATACCTGGTTTTCGATCTGAGATGCCGTCCGGCCCCATCCTGGTGACCGGCGGCTCCGGTCAACTTGCGTTGGCGCTGGAAGCGGCAGCCGCCATGCCCGTGCGCCGGGTTGGCCGCCCGGATTTCGATTTTGACCGGCCCGAGACGATCGAAGCCTGTTTCCGGGCCACCGACCCGTGGCTGGTGGTGAACGCCGCCGCCTATACCGCAGTCGATGCCGCGGAAACCGACCAGGATGCCGCCTATCGCGCGAACCGGGACGGGCCGGCGGAACTCGCCCGCCTCTGTGCCGGGGCGCGGATTCCACTGATCCATGTCTCGACCGATTATGTGTTCGATGGGACAAAGGACGCGCCGTATCGGGAGGCCGATCCTGTCGCGCCCCAGGGCGTTTACGGGGCGAGCAAGCTCGCCGGGGAACAGGCGGTGCTCGCGTCCGGGGCGCATGCGATCATCCTGCGCACGGCGTGGGTGTATTCTCACACCGGGAAGAATTTCGTCCGCACGATGCTGAATTTGGGGCGGACGCGCGACCGGCTGACGGTGGTGGCGGATCAGATCGGCTGCCCAACTTCGGCCGCGGACCTTGCCGACGCCATCCTGGCGATCGCATCGCGCCTGCGGGACGGCGCGTGGTCACCGGAATTTGGCGGCGTCTTCCACGCCGCCGGAACCGGCGAAACCTCCTGGCACGGCCTGGCCTGCGCGGTCTTTGCCGAAGCCGCTCGCCATGGCGCGAAAATCCCGACCATCGATCCGATCCGGACCGAGGATTGGCCGACCCCGGCCAAACGACCGGCGAATTCGCGGCTGGATTGCACTCGGCTGGAGACGGTGTTCAAGGTCCGACTGCCGGATTGGCGGATCAGCGTCGCCCGCACGGTCGATCAGATTTTCGCCGAGGCGGCCGGGGCCCGATCCGCGTGATCGTGCTCTAGTTTCCCTTGGGCGGGGCCGGCTCCTGGGCCACCTCCGGGAACGCCGTCTCCCAACCGCCGCCTAGCGCCTTGTAAAGCGACACCAGGTTTTCCGACACATTGGTCGTGCTCAGCGCCAGTTGCTGTTGCGTCAACAGCGAAAGCCGTTCGGAATCGAGCACGGACAGGAAGTCCGCCACCCCCTGCTCATACCGGTTTTGAGCCAGTCCGACCGCGCGCCTGCTGTCGATCACCGCCAGCACGAGCTGGTCCCGGCGCGCCTGTTCCGCCTGATACGCGGTCAGGGCGTTATCGACCTCATGCCATGCCTGCAACAGCACCCGCTGGAATGTCAGAGCCGCGTTCTGCTGCTGCGCTTCCCGCAATTGCAGGGTCGCACGGAGTCGACCACCCTCAAACAGCGGCACCGTGATTCCAGGCCCCACCGAATACTGGCGCGAGTTCAGGTTGAACAACTGGCCGATCTGCAAGGCTTGCAGGCCCATGCTGCCGGATAACCGGACCGAGGGATAGAAATTCGCCTGCGCGACCCCGACCTCGGCCGTTGCCGCGTGCAGTTCTGCCTCCGCCTGACGCAGGTCGGGACGCCGACGCACCAGATCCGAGGGAACGCCCACCGGCACCTTGGGAGGCACCGGTGGAATCGGTTTCGCGGTCGCAAGTTCCGCACGCAGCGTGTTTGGTGCCTGTCCGAGCAAGAGGCTCAGAGCATTGATCAACGCCGCTTCCCGCTGTTGCAGGAACGGAAGCTCAGCCGCGATCCGCCGCACCTGGGCGGACGCATTTGACACGTCCAGATCCGTCGTGACGCCGCCCGCGGCACGCGCCTGGGTCAATCGCAGGCTGTGTTGCGCGGAACGCAGGTTGTCCCGCGCAATCTGGATCTGTGCCTGGGTCCCCCGCAGGCGGATATAATCGGCCACCACCTCGGCCGTCGTGGTCAACAGAACGGCCCGTTCGGCCTCCGCCGCCGCTTCGGCGCTGGCAGTCGCGGCCTCCACCGCACGGGACACACCGCCCCAAAGATCGATTTCCCAGGACGCATCGAATCCGCCCTGGAAAATATCATAGGGGGAAAAACGCCGGGTCGGCACACCAGCCACCGTGCTGCCGGACGCGCCGTTCGCGCCGGTCGTCGTCACCGGGTTCAGCGACAAGATGCCATTCTGGCTGGATTTCTGCCTTGTATAGGACGTGTTGGCGTTCAGCCTCGGAAACTCGGCGGACCGGACGACGCCGAGCAGGGCACGGGACTGGTCGAGGCGGAAGGACGCGGCCTTGACGTCGAGGTTCTCGGCCGCGACGCGCTGGGCCAGCGCCGTCAGTTGCGGATCGTTGAAAATTGTCCACCAGTTCGGGTCGACCGGTTCGCCGGCCGGCATGCTGGGGGCCTCTTTCAGGACCGGCCGGGTCTCGGAAAACCAGGACGCAGGCGACAACCACTCGGGCCGTTTGAAATCCGGCCCAACCGGGGAGCATCCCGCCAGGAGCAGGACGGCCACGCAACCTAACGGTGCACGCGTACGTCGGGTCGTGATCGGCGCGTTCTGTCGTTGCCCGTCGGAGCAAATCCGGCGCTTCGTCATCTGCGTCATGCGTTGCGTATGTTCCCAACTGACCCTGGGGACCTTTCTACGCCTCGGGTGGCATTGGTCCAGTGCGCATGAACGCCGCCAACGCGTTGCTGCCCTGCCCGGCCGGATTTCACCGAACGGGATTTCGATCGAATCGCGAATCGGCGTGTCTCAATCACCTGCCTTGGCCAGGCGGTCGAAGCGGGCCAGCCTCATCACCAACGCCTCCATCTCCCGCAGCGGGATCATGTTCGGGCCGTCGCTGGGCGCCTTGTCCGGTTCCGGATGGGTTTCGATGAACACTGCCGCCACGCCGACCGCCAGGGCCGCGCGCGCAAGCACGGGGGCAAATTCCCGCTGCCCACCCGACGATGCCCCCTGTCCGCCCGGTTGCTGCACCGAATGGGTCGCGTCGAACACGATCGGATAACCGGTGCGAGCCATGATCGGCAACGCGCGCATGTCGCTGACCAGGGTGTTGTAGCCGAAGCTCGCCCCCCGCTCGCACAGCAGGATGTTGTGGTTGCCGGTGCTGGCGATCTTGGCGGCGACATGCTGCATATCCCAGGGTGCCAGAAACTGGCCCTTCTTGACGTTGATCGCCTTCCCGGTCTCCCCCGCGGCGAGCAGCAGATCGGTCTGACGGCAGAGAAACGCCGGGATCTGCAGCACATCGACCGCCTGCGCCGCCTGGGCGCATTGTTCGGCCGTGTGCACATCGGTCAGGACCGGCATGCCCGTCCGCTCCCGCACCTCGGCCAGGATCGCCAGGCCACGCTCCATCCCCACCCCGCGTTCGGCCGAGGCGCTGGTGCGATTGGCCTTGTCATAGCTGGATTTGTAGATCACCGGGACGCCGGTCCGCTCGCTGATCCCGCGCAGGGCATCGGCAACCTCCAGCGCATGGTCGCGGGATTCGATCTGGCATGGACCGGCGATCAGGACGAACGGCCGAGCATTGCCGATTTCGATCGCGCCGATTTGCACGATACGGCCGATATCGCGTTGCATGCCGCCTCCAGATGTCCGGGCTGGACAGGCCGCAGCATAGGCCGCAACCGACCGGGTGAGGTCAAGGATCGGATTTTTCTCGGTACAATAGACAGTCCTCGCTGAACCACATTTGAGCGAGTCTCCGGCTGATTCTGTCGTTACCGCGGAACGCTATGATCCATTTCACCAGGATGCATTAACCAATCGTTATCAATTGGCGGTTATTAGGACAATGTTCCCGCTTAGAGGGGTTATGCACACCCCTGTATCGAGGAAATGAATCGTCACGTGCGGAACGGTCGTCTGCGTGGGTTGTCAGAATTGCAACCCTGCTGCTACCGGCGATCTGGTCTGGAACAGCTGAGGAGTCAAGAACATGCGGCAATGGAGAACCAGCACCACCGCCCTGTTGCTCGGGTCCACTCTGTTGCTTGGTCTCTCCCAGAGCCCCAAACCGGCCGACGCCGCGCCAAACAAGCCTACGGCCCAGTCTGCCGCCGCATCCAATGCGTCGAAAAACACCGTGAAATCAACACCAGTCGCCAAAGTCGGCTCGGCTGCAACCATCCGTCAGCCCCCCATGGCGGCCTACAAGGCACGGGTCATGGCACACCGCCCGGGTGGCATGCGCGCCGGCGCCACCGTGACACGGTATGCCGGCATATCCTGCGTACCCTACGCGCGAATGGCGACGGGAATCGCCGTCAGCGGCAATGCCTGGCAGTGGTGGGACAATGCCGCCGGCGTCTATGCACGCGGGAAGCTACCCGAAGCCGGCAGCATCCTCTCTTTCCGTAGCAACCGCAGCATGCGGATGGGGCATGTGGCGGTCGTGAGCCAGGTGGTCAATGCGCGCCAGGTGCTGATCGACCATGCGAATTGGCCGACAAGCGGCGGGCGCGGCGGAGTCGCACGCAGTGTCGCCGTCGTCGACGTCTCCGAGTCCAACGACTGGTCCGCCGTCCGGGTCCAGCTCGGCCGTGGCGAGGATTTCGGGTCGGTGTATCCGACCCACGGCTTCATCTATGACCGGCCTGACTCCGGGCATATGCGGACCGCGGTCGCCATCCCTGCCCCGCAACCCGACCTTAACCCGGCGCCGCGCGACCTGCGTCCGGCCTCCGAGAGGTCGTGGAGCACCTATGACGAAGTCGCCGAGGCCCCGCTGGCCTATGGACGGGCTCGTACCAGCGCCACGTCGCCGACCGGTTCGGCCAAGAAGGCCCGGCACATCGCGCGACGCAACTGATCCAAACGCGTGGCCAGAGCCTCCCGGGGTCGTACGCCGTCCCGGGTTCGATCTCGGGATGCTTCGCGTTGCCTACCCCGCGTCTCGACCCGTGAACGGGGCGCCATCGAGCCATCGTCATCCATACCAGCGGCCGTAGCCATTGACGCTCGCACGACTTGCGTCTCTACGGTCGCACTCCGGCTTGATGTGAGCATCTCCGATCGCACAACACATTGATTGTGGCTGTGAAAAATGGGGAGTGCGGGTTTGCGGGGATGCTCGGGTCTGAAACCGGGCACGACGACAGGGGCGCTGCCCGATCGGTCAGGAGTGACGTCGGCTGGCATAAATCACGCCCCCGCTGGATGCCCGCCTGACTGCGCGCCCCTGGTCATCATGACTCCCGACTCTCGGCCATGACGCAATCGGCACCGGATGTTGGGGCTCGTCAGGCCTCATGGTAGACGACGATCTGTCCCTTCCGCACCGTCGCCTTCAACGCCGCGTGATCGCGCTCGGCCTGGTCGGCATAGGCGATGGCGAACTTGCCGATCGCCTCATCGAACTGTGCCCCATTGCCCAGATAGCCGCTGATGGACGCCGCATCGCCTGACTTGGCATGAGCCCGGGCCAGAACCCAGCCACAGGCCTTGGCGTAGACCAACAAAATATTGTTGTCGAAGGTCTCGATCATCGGCTTGATCTTGGCATCCCGCAACTGTCGTACGTAGAACTGCCTGCCGGTGATCTCGGCGGTCACCCATCCGAGGAACTGGTCGGACGCGGGTTGGCTCAGCCGCTGGCCTATGACAACACGCTGGCCATGATGGGGATACAGGCTCTTGCCCGCATACGGCTCCAGCACGGACGCGGCCGCTTCCTTGAACTGCAGGAACAGCGGATCATTGGATTCCGACATCATCAGCGCGATCCAGCACCGGCGTCCGACGCTGCCCACGCCGACGACCTTGATGGCGGTATCGACCAAGCGGTATCGGTCGAGCAGCACGCGCCGGTCGTCCGGCAGCGTGTCCCGATAGGCAGCGAACGCCTGTTCAAGGGCCGATTGAAATTCGGGCGCGCGGCTGATCTCAGGATGATAAATCAACGGTGGCGTGTCGCGGATGCCGAGCTGCCCGCTGACCATGTTGGCGAGCTTGGGGAAGTCGGCTTCCGAGCCGTCCTGCTTCGCTGCCTTATCGATCCGCGCCCGAACTCGCGCCTGCTTGCTCGCGGGAACCATGTCAACCATGTCCTGTGCAGTCACCCGCGCGTACCAGACATCAAGCGGATGCATCCCCGCGAACATGCCGAGTCGTTTGCGATAGCTGCCCACGCAGGTCTCGGCGGCGTCGCGCCCCTTGCCGTCGGACAGCCCCAGGGAGCGGGCCGCCAGAACGAACGATGCAGCGAGGCGTTTGACATCCCATTCCCACGGCGCCGGCAGGGTTTCGTCGAAATCGTTGATGTCGAAAAGGATGTTTCGTTCGGGTGTCGCGAACCCGCCGAAATTCGCCAGATGGCAGTCGCCACACGCCTGCACGCGCAGGCCGGTGGTCGGCGTCACCGCCAAGTCGGCCGCCATGACACCGGCCGATCCACGATAGAAGGCGAACGGCGACTCCAGCATGCGGCCATAGCGGATCGGCACAAGCTCCGGCAGACGATCGGCGTCGGCGGCCTGCAGGATGCCGATCGGGTCCGGGCGGCCCTCGGCCTTTTTCCACGCGCCATGGCTGGCGCGTGGAATCCGCTCGCGCAGGGCCTTGCCGGCAGCCGTGCGATCGTCCGGCGAGGGGGCGTGTTGGAGCCCGGGCTTCGTCACGGGAGCGGGAATTCCCGCGAATTCGGCCGGACCCCGCGTTCCTCGCCGAACGGACGAGGTCACCGCCGCGGGGGCCGCTTTTGCCCGTTCCGCCATTTCGCCTTCTCCACGATTTCGTTAAAATATCATGCTGAAAAGGCGGAGGTTCATTGATTTAAATCAATGCCCTGGACCGGTCGAAGCCGGGACGCTGGTGGCACGGTTTGCGATCGGTATTGCCCCAGGAATGGCCATCCCGTGGGACGGTTTCCGTTGTCAGGCATGCCGCGACCTTAATGCGACCATCGTCCATGACAGGAGCACACAATGTCCAGGATTCCCCGGTCCCTTCTTGGCGCCGCGGCGTGTGGTCTTCGCCCTGTCAGGGTGCACGTCGATGCGGATGCAGAAGGTCGCCTATGAGTTGAAAACCGCGCTTGCGGGCGAACCGGTCGAGATCGCCCGGCAGGACGACACTGTGAAGGTCACCTCCAGCGCCGATTACATGTATCCGCCCGGCGGCTGGCAACTGCATCCTGGCGCACCGGTGCTCAGCAAGATGGTTCCGACATTGAGCCGACTGCAGAAAACCACCATCGTCGTGAACGGCTACACCACAGCACACCGGTCGGTCCGCAATTGCAGCGCCTGGGCATCCAGAACAATGTCGACCTGTCAACCAAGCGCGCCGGGGCGGCGGTCACCTATCTCCAGTCGCAGAGCGTGAGCCCGAACCTGCTGTCGGCTCAGGGGTTCGGCGAAGCACGCCCGGTCGCATCCAACGACACGCCGGAGGGGCGGGCCAAGAACCGACGCCTTGAGATTAACCTGAGCGGCGACGGTTCCTAACCGGACACCATCCAGGATGAATTCCAGCCCGGGCAGGCGCATGGCTCGGGTTGGAGTTTGGGGTCTCACAGCAGGATGGCATGACCAGCCATCCGCGAATCATCGAGGCTATCGTCGCTGCGGCCTTCGAAGTCGAGGTCGGGTTGCTCGAAGCTAAGCTTCCCGCATTTCTCTTATCGCGCTGGTTGTTGACACCGCGTGCCTGACGGATGGTCCCGCGCATACCGACCGTTCGCAAGGGCCTCACTCGGAGCACGCGAGGACCACGGTGGCGCACGAAGGGGTTTGCCCATCGATCGAGCGACCAATGGGGCAGCAACGGGGTTCCACATCGGGTCTTCGGAGACGTCGATGTCCATTCGGTGTTGGCTTGTCGGGGCGCAGACGGTCGCCCTCTGGGTTCCCAACGTCCTCGCCCGGACTCTGTGCCCCACCGCGGTCCTAGGTGCCCTCCGTGTGAGGCCCTGCGGACGGTCCAGCCCGCACCGGCCAGGGAGGCGAGAAGGCCGCATCAACAATCGATGCCATAAGCGTTTTGTTCAAACTATCCAACGGGTCCCGACTCTGGATCCCTACCTCGACAATCGGGGGGCTTGATCGCGGTTCACCCGCAATTTGTCCAGGGTATCCGTGCGGCGATCGGCTCAACAAAGAACCTGGGCACTGGTCAGCCTACGGATCGCTGCCTACGCGCGCCAGATACGGTTGAGACCATCCTCCGCACCGGTCACCGGATCCGCCAGCGGCACCGGCACGCGGGCGACGTTTGCCGTCACCGCCTGGTGGTCGGCGGGTCGACCGCGGTGCATATCCGGGCGGCCGGCGTTGTCGGGATAGGCCCCCACGATCAGCAAATCGGCAGATTGGCCCTGGTTGCAGTGGCCGACCCCGGCCGGGACCACCACGACATCGCCCGCCTTGACGGTCAGAACCTGACCGCTCGGACCACCAAACAGTACCGTTGCCTCGCCGCGCGCCACGCCAAGCGCCTCATGGGCATTGCTGTGGAAGTGGTGGAAGGGATGCACACCATCCCTCCAGGCCGGAGGCCAACGATTGGCCGCGAACGCGCGCTCGATCGCGACCGGGTCGGCGGGCAAGGCCGAGCGGTAGACGAGGAGAGGCAGCGTGGAGTTGGGGATGGCGCCGTCATCGGCGAAGTTGAAGGTCAAGGGCTGAGTCATGGTGTGTTCCCGGCGACAGCGGCCAGTTCCCGGTCCAGGGTCACCAGATCGGCGCCCAGTTCCCTTGCCAGCCAGAGGTAGCTGGCGTCATAGATGGTCAAGCCTGTCGCCTCCGCCAGGGGCACCAGCGCGCGATGATCCACGATCACGATTTCGACCCGCAGGCCGGGCATCGCCAGGGCCGCCAGCAGCGCGTCCCTCGGGGCGCTGCGTCGGCGGATCTTCACCAAGCAGACATTGGCCATCTCATAGGCCAGCAGTTCGGGCGCGACCAACTCGCAGCCACGGATCAGATCGGCCATCGCGGCGCCGGACGGTTCGTTAAAGACGATCGCCGCCAGGGCGGACGCGTCGATGACCTTCACCGCCATGTCTCAGTGTCCGTCCGGAAACATAGTGCGCCTTTTCAGGGGGATACCGTGGCCGTCTAGTGCGTTGCGGCCCCTCATAGACGGCCCCGCATCGCTTTCGGGGCCACGCCTGCCAGCCGCCTCACGGTATCCCCCTGAAAAGGCGCACTATGCTCCCAGACGGACACTCATGGTCGGTAAGAACGCAAGGTCGGATTGGCCCATGGGATCAGCACTGGGGGATCAGCGCTGCCCGCGAGCGTCACGATCGGCACGGACGATCGCGGCGGACTCATCGGGGGAGTTGAGGCCAAGCGCCGCGATGCGCGCGCGGTACTCGTCCACGGTCAGTGCGCGAGCAGGCACGGGGTTAGCGGCTTCCTGGATGATGGCCATGAGTTCACCTTGCAAGGACCGGTGGTTGCGGGTTGCCCGCTCCCGCAGGCGCGCCACGACATCATCGGGCGCATTCTTTATCGACAGGTTAACGGACACGACGTTTTTCCGATGGATGCATTATGGAGCCATTTTAGATTAAGATCGGATCACGTGCAATCGCGTCCTCATCGCCATGTCCCACCAGCCGCAAGGCACGGCCGCGTATGCCGCGCCTACCGGCGGCGTGGATCAGCGCTTCCTCCCGTCCATGGGTAACCCACACCTCGGGCGCCCCGACATCGACCAGGGTCGCGTTCAACTCGTTCCAGTCGGCATGGTCCGAGATCACCAACGGCAGGTCGATTCCACGCGGCCTGGCACGCTGCCGCGCACCCATCCAACCGGAGGCCACCGCCACGACCGGGTCTTCCAACAGCCGCGACCACGGGGCCGACACCGCGCCGGGCGGCGCCAAGACGATCGCGCCGGCCAGATCCTGCTTCCCTGCCGCGGCAGCCGGCCGAACGTCACCCAGTTCGACCCCACGGGCACGATAGACCTCGCACATGTCTACCAGCGCGCCATGCAGCCAGATAGGACGGTCCCAACCGGCCGAACGGAGCAGGGCAATCAGACGCTGGCATTTGCCGATGGCGTAGCAGCCGACCAGATGCGTGCGCTGGGGGAATCGGGCCACGCTGTTCAGCAGGCGGCGGATTTCGTTGTCCGGCGGCGGGTGCACGAAAGACGGCAGGGCGAACGTCGCCTCGGTCACGAACACGTCGCATGGGATGGGCTCGAACCCGGCGCAGGTGGGGTCGGCCACGCGCTTGTAGTCGCCACTGACGACGGCGCGCACGCCCTGATACTCCATCGCGACCTGGGCGCTGCCCAGCACATGCCCGGCCGGCCGCAGCCAGACCCGGACGTCCCCGATCGTGAGCGGCTCCCCCCAATCCAACGGCTGGTGGGTGTGTTCAGGGGCCGGGGGACCCAGTCGAGCGCGCATGATGGCCAGGGTATCCGCGGTGGCCAGGACGGCGCGATGGCCAGGACGCGCGTGATCGGAATGAGCGTGGGTGATCACGGCTCGCTCAACGGCACGCTGCGGATCGATATAAAAGCCGCCGGGCTCGCAATAGAGACCCTCGCGGCGAAGTTTCAGCCAGAGTTCGGGATGGGGTGGCATGGACGGCAGTTTGCGCCGAGAGGGCAGAGGCTGACAGGGGTGGTGGCGAACCGGGGCGGAGCGGCGCAGTACGGCCAACACCGACACGAAACGGTTCCCTTTGGCGTCCGGGCATGCGACACCAGCATCCTGGACAACCAACGACACCCCGTCTCCATTAAAGGGGTCATGACCTGAGTTATGAGTAAGACCCTTTCCAAAGTTTCAGCCTTGCTTGCTGGATTGGTGGAATCCGCCGCACCTTTGGTCGTGGCGATCCGCGTCGGGCAGAATCGCCACATCACGGGCATACATTGGCAATCCGGCGTGGTGGTGACCTCCGATCAATCCCTGCCCGCCCAGGATACCTACACCCTCGTCCTCGCCAACGGCACCCTCGCCTCCGCTCGGCCTGGACCGCGCGATCCGGGGGCGAATCTCGCGTCGCTGCGGCTGGACAATCCAGTCTTCGCGCCCGCGATCGAGGCCGGGCAGGACGCCCCGGTGGGGAGCTTGGTACTGTTGCTCGGGGCGGATTTAGACGGCTCTCCCACGCTGCGACTGACCGCGGTGCACCGGCGAGCCCGCGGCGGCGGGATGACCGGATCGTGGATGACGCTCGACCTGCCATTCAACCAGGCCGACCCGGGCGGACCGGCGCTGGATGCAACGGGCCGCCTGCTCGGGATGACCAGCCTGGGGCCCAAGGGCGAAGCCATGATCGTCCCCCGTGCCGTGATCGACCGCTTTGCCGGCCCCCCCGGGGCGTCCGGTGCCGCGGAGCTTGTGCCCATGCCTGGAGCGGTTGCGATGGCGCGCCCCTTTGGCGACTCAATCCCCACTTCCCCTCCCGCCCTGCCGCCCCTGGAGGCGACAAGCGGGCGGCGTGGCTGGCTCGGCGTGGCGCTGCAACCGATCACCGTGCCCGACCAACTGGTGCAGAAGGCAGGTCAGACATCAGGACGGATGGTGGTGAGCGTCTCCGTCTCCGGCCCCGCCGACCGCGCCGGACTGCGGGTGGGCGATGTTCTGCTGGCTTTGGACGGCTACAGCACCAGCGGGTCCCATGCGTTGCGGGCGTTTCTCGGAGCTGACCGGATCGGGCGCCAGGTGGAGGTGCGCCTGCTGCGCGATGGCGCGATCCTGACCACGTTCCTGACGGTCGCGGCGCAACCAGCCGGCCAGTCGAGCGGCCCGGGTAGCAGTTCCCGCTAGAGCGAACTTCGCACCCTGAAGACCGCGACTCTTTGATAGCCCGCGGATCATCTTCGCGCGCTGCCTATATCGCCGCCGGTTCCTCTACGGCACTGACGGCACTCCGCTACCCCATACCAAACCTCTCTCATCCAGGTTCCTGACACCCTTCCCTCGGGACGGTCTTGATACCCGCCCCTCTCCACCGCTCGACGCGGGCTCGGTACTATGAAGGCTCTTCCTTCTGACACTCTCACCCTGAGCGCCAGGTCTCCGCTCACTCCGCCTTGGCGTCCCAACATTCCGTCCTCAACCACGAGATCCGCCCGGTCGCTCTGTCTGTCGTGCTAGCCCCGTTGGTTATTCAACCTAAATTCGGCAGTTTCCTGCCAAAACCGAGCTGAACGCGTTGATATAACGTCAGAATCTCAGCTTTGAGGCAACACCAGAACAGTTGACAATGACGCTGCTGTTTCAAAGGGTTAGCCTTCAACTGCCGAATTCAGGTTCAAGGCTTCGCCACAGACCGGCAGGCTCGCGTCGTCATCCCGCCGAAACAGGTTCGACATTTTATGGGCTGTTGGTTCACGCCCAGTTGCTCTCCACCTCTCCGTGCGGCGACGCAGTCATATACCCGATCGCGGGAGGAATCTGGTCGCCAAAGTCTGCAACCGGTTGATAATAAGGAGCGAAATATGGCCTGGACACCAGGGTCCTGCCGCGGGCGGGCATATTCGGCGCCCGAATCTTGACCCGTCGATAGTTAGTCGGGCGCCTGGTATCTCTTTGAGTTCGCGCGAAGCCGCCACACCAACCCTGCGCGCATACCGCTCGACGGTAGGGTCGACCAGTATTACCTTCGATTTCTGGCTTACGACCAACCCACACGCGGACTCGCACCTGGCTGACAAAGCGTCCTCGCGGACGCATTAATGCGCGGGCTCGATCCAACCATCCCAGCTGGCTCCGCCGTTCATTCTCTTACGCAGGAACAAACGTTTGTGCGGGCTGAGATGGTCGGGTCAGGCCGGACCACGCCGAAAAGCCGCACCACATCGGTCACTGTTCAGGGCCGTCGATCTTACACGCGTTTACGGTCCGCCGCGCATGGTCACGCGCTGCCGCAACCGCAGGACTTTCCGCGCCGCCAGGCTCGTCTGATTGCGTTTTGACGACAGCGGCGTGACTGGGTCATGCCCCTGGGGATCGGCCATTGTGTTGGCGGCCTATTGGCGGCGGTTCGGCGGGAGTCGATGATGTCGCACCTTCGGAAGGAGACACAGACAATGGCGGGCCGAATCGAGACGAAGCTGGCGGAATTGGGCATCACCCTGCCGCTACCGATGGCGCCCATCGCCAACTACGTGCCCTATGTGGTCAGCAGCAACCTGGTGGTGATCTCCGGCCAGTTGCCGGCGATCGACGGCAAGGTCGCCATCACCGGCAAAGTCAGTTGGGGCGTGTCCGTCGATCAAGGCAAGGAAGCCGCGCGGTTGTGCTTCATCAATGTGCTGGTACATCTGAAAGCGGCCTGCGCCGGTGACCTGGACCGGGTGCGCCGGGTCGTGCGCCTGGGCGGGTTCATCGCCGCGCCATCCGATTTCCGCGACCATGCGCTGATCATGAACGGGGCATCCGACCTCGCGGTCGCGGTGTTCGGCGAGGCCGGCCGGCACGCCCGCACCACCATTGGGGTCCCGTCCCTGCCCGCCGATGCGGCGGTCGAAGTCGAGGGCATGTTCCAGATCGATTACTGATCGCTCTCTCGACGATCAAGACCTGTAGCATTCGGACCGCGATCCGACATAGGCTGTACCCGCACTCTCGTGGCGGGTATCCCCCCGAAAGAGCCTTGGGAGAAGTCGCCTCGAAGTGACTTCGTCGTGGGCGTTGCCCGCGAATAATCAAAAGGCAAACGACCAAGGTTTCACCTTGGCCGCCGAGGGAGTACTGCGTCATGACACAGAAACGTCGCATCACGCGCCGCACCGCCCTGACCGCCGGCGCGGCCGCTGCCTTGCCCCTTGTGCATATCCGCACCGCGGGCGCGGCCGGCAAGCTCAACCTGGCATTCTGGGACCATTGGGTGCCGGCCACCAACGACACCATGCGCAAGCAGGTCGGCGAATGGGCGGAGAAGAACAAAGTCGAATGCTCGATGGATTTCATCACATCCGTCGGCGGCAAGCTGCTGCTGACCCAGCAGGCCGAGTATCAGGCCCGCAAGGGCCACGACATCCTGCCAGTGGCGAACTGGGAAGTCCGGAACCTGGCCGACCGGATGGAGCCGATGGACGATGTCGTGGCGCATTTGCAGAAGCAATATGGCGACTATGCGCCAGCCTACAGCTATCTGGGCAAGGTCAAGGACCGCTGGCTGGCGGTGCCGTCCAGCACCGGATCGCTGAACCTGACCCTGTGCGGGCGGATCAGCCTGTTCAAGGAACACGCCGGCATCGATTTACGGGAACTTTATCCCGCAAAACCGTCGGACAAGGAGATCGGGCAAAGCTGGGACTACAACGCTTTCATGAAGGCCGCCGAGGCGTGCCAGAAAGCCGGTGTGCCGTTCGCGATGGGCGTCGGGTCCACCAACGACTCGATCAACAACACCGGGTCCTGGTATGCCGCGTTCGGTGCCGAGTTGATCGACGCCAAGGGCAAGATCCAGGTGAAATCCGACAAGGTCCAAAACTTCCTGGAATGGGCGCAGCGCTTCGTGAAATTGCTGCCGGCCGATGCCAAGAGCTACGACGATGCGTCCAACAACCGGGCTTTGATCTCGGGCAAGAGCGCACTGATCATGAACCCACCATCCGCCTGGGCGGTGGCCAAGCGCGACGCGCCCGCGATCGCCGAGGATTGCTGGACCTTCCCGATGCCGCGCGGCCCGGCCGGGCGCTACATCCCCTATAGCTTCACGTTCTACGCGGTCTGGGAGTTCGGCCAGAACAAGCGCGCGGCCAAGGACCTGGTGCAGTTCCTGCAAGAACGCAAACAGGTCGAGGAGCGCTGCACCGTCTCGGAAGGCTACGACCTGCCGGCGTTCACCAGCATGTCCAATTTCGACATCTGGTCCAAGGTCGGCCCGCCCGCCGGCACGATCTACAACTACCCGATCCGCCCCTGGCACAACGCGCTGCCGAGCATCACGGCGCAGCCGGCGCCTCCGGAGATCGCGGTGCAGATGTATAGCCGGGGGGTGCATCCGGGGATTCTGGCGCGTCTGCAATCCGGGCAGTCGCTGAAGGAGGTCACGGCCTGGGCGCAGGAGGAACTGGAGGGCTTCCAGGCCTGATTTTTTCGCCGGTTGGGATGTGACAAGCGCCGCCGTTGGGCATAGGCTGTCGCCATGCCCGACGGTTCGGCCACCTTGACGATGACCCTGCACGCTGCGATCGCGGAGGTGCCGGCCGCCGACTGGGATGCCTGCGCGGGCGATGGCAACCCGTTCGTCAGCCATGCGTTTCTGAGCGCCCTGGAAGACAGCGGATCGGCCAATGCGCGGACCGGGTGGCTGCCTCAGCATGCCGTATTGCGGGATACGGCGGGATCCATCGTTGCCGCCGCGCCGATGTATGCGAAATCCCATAGTTACGGCGAATACGTGTTCGACCATGGCTGGGCCAATGCGATCGAGCGGGCCGGTGGCAGCTACTATCCCAAGTTGCAGGTCGCGGTGCCGTTCAGCCCGGTCCCGGGGCCTCGGCTGTTGCGCCGGCCGGGGTCCGGCGTGCCGGTCAGCGTGCTGGCGCAGGCGTTGGAGCAGGCGTGCCAGTCGCACAAGCTGTCATCCGTACACATCACCTTCTGCACCGAGGACGAATGGGGGGCGTTGGGCGAGGCCGGCTGGCTGCTACGCCTGGGCATGCAGTTCCATTGGGAAAACGCGGGTTACGCGGATTTTGAGGGGTTTCTGGGGGCGTTGTCGTCTCGGAAACGCAAGGTGTTGCGGCGGGAGCGGCGGGATGCGAACGCTTGCGGCCTGACATTTCACGCTCTGTCCGGGGCGGATATCACCGAGAAGCATTGGGATGCGTTCTACCGGTTCTACCAGTCGACCGTGGATCGGAAATGGGGGTCTGCGTATCTGACGCGGCGGTTCTTCTCTCTGCTGGGGGAGCGATTGGGGGACCGGGTCGTGCTGATGTATGCGGAGAATGGCGGGGTGCCGGTGGCCGGGGCGTTGAACCTGGCGGGGTCTGAGGCTCTGTATGGCCGCAACTGGGGGTGCCGGGGGGACTGGCCGTTTCTGCATTTTGAGCTTTGCTACTACCGGGCGATCGATTGGGCGATCGCGCATGGGTTGCAGCGGGTGGAGGCTGGGGCTCAGGGGCGGCATAAGATCCAGCGTGGGTATATGCCGCGGGCGACTTATTCCGCGCATTGGATTGCGCATGGGGGGTTGCGGCGGGCGGTGGCTGGGTTTTTGGAGGATGAGCGGGAGGGGGTTCGGCGGGAGATGGTAGGGTTGGCGGAGGAGAGTCCGTTTCGGAAGGAGGGGGAGTAGGGATTATAACAAAATACGCCGCCTTGTAACGTGCTATAAGTGACCGATAGAATTATATTCAGCGAAATCTGTCACAGCACTTTGCCGACTTGTTATGGTGGCATTAGTACCTCGCGTCATTGGAGGGATCGGGCTCCCCCGCCCAGAACAACCCCACTGCGCCGGGCATGTGTCGGAGTTAGTTCCCCACATTGTAAGCGACTCGGAGTGCCAGGAATAGGGCGATGAGCTCGTGAGAGCGAGCTTCTATAGAAGAGCAATGAAATGGGTCAACCATCCTAAGCTTCCCGGATATGAGGTTGCGAGCCACGAAAGAAATGCTGGGCCGATAGTTGTGCCAGTCACAGCAGCACCGGATAGCCAAACGGCTCGCCGCCCCCACTTTGTCAAATTAGGACCGAACCTCGTTCCCAGGCGAGCAGCCTCATCGATCAAGCTCTTTTTAGCACTTTTAGTGAAGGCCTCAGCAACTTTGTCAACCAAGTCGGACAATAGACTAAGACGCCGGCCAACTTCGCCTTGCAGTGTTGTACTGATTTCGGTGAGCCTCTTGAGTATATTGCTGAGACTCTCCATGGCGTCCTTAGCAATAGATTGTGCGGTTGTACTCGAGAATTCGATGTGTTCATCAGACAACACCATGAGGTCATTTAATTTATCTAGAGATTCAGATATCTCGACATCAACGACCTCTGGATAATCGCGTAATACTTTGGAGAAGGATCCCACTATTAGCGGAGCTTCAGCTATAGCTTCTTCAGTCATCGGTTCTCTTCGCACAATCTCTTCAAATTCGTCCCACGCTGGGAATCGTCTGACGCAACGACCATATAGAATCAACAGTGCCCTATAAGAGGCGCTGGAAATCGGATCCCATTCTAGCTCTGCCGTCTTCTGGTATTCACTGAGGAACCTATAAAAATGTGCTATCTGAAATAGATCCGCTTTAGATCTGGCATTCTTGTTTAGAGCCGGCAGGAGTTTTTGCTCTAGGATCCTGATAAATCGCGGATCACACTGAGTTGTTTGCAGAGACGTGGCCAGATGTGCTGTTTCTTCCCTTAAGACGTTCAGCGCGCCAGCGAAATCGCCTTCATTAAAGGACAAGACCTCCATTTCCGGCACCAACCTCAAATGGCCGCGAATCCATTGCGGTTCGATTGAAGCTGCACGGGGATCGGGCCTTTCAGTTAATTTTGCATCGTTCCCTCCCGGCTGCCGGTACGCAATTTCTAGTTTCGATCGTATCGCGCTGTTTATGAGGCTTGGTTCTTGAACCGGAGATTCAATGCGCGAGTCCAAATAGGCAAATTCGAGTTCTCTCCCCCCAAGAGCGCCGGTCAACCGTAACGAATACCAGTCAAACCAAACCTCCCAATCCTCCGAATGCGACTTGAGGTCGGCTTGCTGCATTTTCCAAAGTGCGCCCGACCATGACGGTTCACCTGATAGCCAAAGCGGCTCACGTATGAGCTCTCGCCAGCCATATCGTTCGGCCGCAAGCATCTCAAGGTCTGCAAGCACTGCGTCTGTTAATGTACAATCCGCCCTTTGGCGCTTTCGATGATTTACAATCTGGTCAATATACATTTCACAAGTCTCTACGTACGTGTCTAATGGCATTCTTGCCCGCCTAGACTTTCTATTTATGTAATTTCCTGCCAGCGACTTGGTCACTTCCGTCTGAGGAGACATTATGGCATCGTGTCCCACTGCGTCTAGTTTGGTCCCAACTGGCAGTTTTACGCTACGAAATATCGTATGCCCCATAGAAGCGAAGAGTTCATAGTTAGATTTAGAGGAAATCTCGCGTAGTTCGTCGGAATCCAAGATTGCCCGAGCGTCAGTTATCGCTGGATAAATCAGCTTTTGCCGGTGCGGTGCGGCTCTATAGTACCAGGCCAAACTTAGCCAACGAAAGGTAAAGAGTATACCACTTCTCGTCAGCAGAGAATCCGGAACTTCTAATGAACTAGAGGGCCGTTTTTGAAATCTTTCCGCAGAAATTAACGGCAAGCATCGCAAAACCGCTCGAATCTCCAGGGCATTCGAGGCAGCCATAGGCACTGATTTTGCCAGTTCAACGATCTGCTCCGCTGGGCTCTTTATCGCATTGGTGTCCACGCAACGCTCTCCCGAGTGTATGTGCCTACATAACCTGCGCCTTCCAATCACACAAGCTAGGCTCCATTTCCTGCTTTAGTTCCCTATCAAGCAACAAATATCAGGCTTATGATAGGGCGATTCTTTGTACATCCGCCTTCCATCGTTGTCCCCCGCTCACCTACGATGCGCATCCGTCCGGCCGGGCCGCTCGCGCGTTCGACGCGAACCAATCCAATACCGTCGCAACACCCATAGATTGTCATCAATCCAAGCCACAATTGCCAATTAACGTTTGGGTTAGATGAACGTTTGGAACGCCAACACAGCAAGCGTAGCGAACAACCGGCAATGCCCCGGCCACTCAAATCCAACTCCCATCAAATCGTCCGTCACCCGCGAGGCAATCTGCCAACAATACCCGCCTCCCCTGGCGCAATAACAGGCAAAGGTTAACCGCGCCTATCCGGAACAACCCCCCCCGTTATGCACGCCTATCCGGAACAAAAACCCCCGATATTCGCACAACTATGCAACGATATCGCAGTACCCCCGACTTAAACCAATCTCTCAAGTTCGACCAGATTCACACATCTTTCAAATACCTTACGACAACAACCCGCACCAATCTCTCAAGAACGGCAATTCACCATCAACCCGCAAACCAACTCCATAAAATCTGGGATTAACCACCAATTAACGTACTAAAAGACCCAATAACCCACCTAATCCCATTTTCGACATTTTCCTAAGACATCACATGAACTCTCCCCATCCATTTTTCCCTTGCCAAAACCCCTCCTCATCCACTAGAACAAACCATGATCAAAAACCGAGACCCCCATGCCCAACACCCCACCCCTGAAACCCAAAACCCAACCCCCTAAGGCAACCCAGCCCCCGCCACCGAAACCCGAACAATCTCTATCTTCCCATCCGTCTTCCCTGCGCGCTCCGGCCCACTCCCCGGCGCCGTACAGATGAACAAAGTCCGCCGATCCTCCCCACCCAACATGCAGGCATAAGCATTCCGCCCCGGTAGAGCGATCGTCTCCACAATCGCGCCCCCTTCCCTCACCCGCACCACCCGGTTCCCACGTGGATCCGCGACCCACACAAGACCTTCCTCATCCAGGCAGATCCCGTCCGGAAACAACCTCTCCACCGCCGCGAACACAGACCGGTTCAACAGCCCGCCGTCCGGGGCAATATCGAAGCTCGTCAAACAATTCCCCATCGTCTCCCCGATAATCAGCCGCGACCCATCCGGGGTGATCACCGCGCCGTTCGGGAACTTCAAATCCCGCGCCACCACCGTCACCGTCCCATCCGGATCGACCCGCGCCAGAACGGCCGGCCGAACATCCTCCCCCTTGAAGCGCTCGTAGCCAAAATTGCCGACATAGGCGCGCCCCAGCCGATCCACGACCATGTCGTTGCACGGCCCGCCAGCCACATGGGACAGATCGGCATGCTCCACCAACTGCCCCGCCTGCATCCGCAGCAGGCGCTTGTCGTTCATGGACACCACCAGCAGCGACCTATCCGGCATCCAGCCCAGCCCGGACGGACAGGCGGGGACGGTGGCCATGGTCTCGGCCTTGCCGTCCAGCCCCAGCGCGACCACCCGATAATTGTAGAAGTCGGAAAACCACAGCCGGCCGTCATGCCAGCGGGGGCCTTCGGGAAAGGTCAGACCGTCGAGCAGGGTTTGCGGCATGGGAGTTTCCTTTGTTTTATATCAACAGACCGAACCAATGACTCATGACGACAACGGCCGCTGTCATTGCGAGCGCAGCGAAGCAATCCAGGGCAAACCAACAGGTTCGATGATGCCAGGACCCTGGATTGCTTCGCTGCGCTCGCAATGACGGCGGCCGACCATAGGTCTGTGGTTGGGGCGGTAGGTGGTATCAATCACAATAGGTCACACGGTCCGGAACGTCATGGGCGAGATCGTCTCGGCTGTCCGATGGCCCCAATCCCGGTTGGGGACCTCTTGCTTGATGCGGGCCTGGGCCTCGTGCAGCGCCGCGGCGGCGGCGGGGTAATCCATGGTCAGGACCTTGCCGTCCTGAACGACGGGCAAACCGTCGATATAGACGGCGCGGATGGCACGGTCTCCGGCGGCATAGATCAGATTGCGGACCGGATCGTGGGTGGGGCGCATCATCGGATGAGCCAGGTCCACCAGCACCAGATCCGCCCGCGCCCCCACCGCCAGCCGCCCAATATCCTCCCGCCCCAGCGCTCGGCTGCCCCCGATCGTCGCGGCGTTGAACAGGTCGGTGCTGTCCATGGTGCGCGGATTGCCGGCCTGGGTGCGGGCCAGATAGGCGACCAGCCGCATCTCATCCAACATGTTGTGGGGATACGTGTCGGTGCCGACCCCCATGTTGACTCCGCCCCGCAGGTAACGGCCGAAATCCCGCAGGGTGATGCCTCGACGAGCAAACACCGTGGGGCAATGCGCGACGGTGGTGCCGGTCTCGGCCAGACGAGCCAGGTCGGTGTCGGTGTGCCAGCGCGTGGACGGATGGTCGTCAAGGAAGATGCCGTGCCCGATGATGGACCGGTCGGACAGCAGCCCCAGATGGTCCAGCCAGCCGATCGGGGTGTGGCCGTGGCGGCGGGTGATTTCGTGGAATTCCGACACCGATTGCGCGGCGTGGATCTGCCAGGACAGGCCTCGGGCGCGGGATTCGGCGAAGCTTTCCCGCAGCAGGCCCTCGGTGCAGGTGTCGATCTGCGCCGGGACGACCATGCCGAACAACCGGCCGGACGGATGCTGTTCGGCGCGATCGATCAGGGTCAGGGCCTCGGCCATGGCTTTTTCGCCGGCGGCTTCGTCCCAGGCGTATTCGACCAGGTGGCCGTTCTTGGTGAACCAGCGGGCGGAGCGGAACATGGGGGCGATGCAGACCCGCATGCCGGACTCGGCCAACAGGTCCAGCCAGCCGGGATGCGCCATGGACAGGTCGGCGAGCGTCGTGACGCCGGACAGCAGCAGTTCCGACAGGGCGACCCGGACGCAATGCGGCACGGCTTCCGCGTCGGCCCGGAAGATCGGCAGGTATTCGTACAAGGAGGAATTGTAGAAACCCGGAGAACCGATTTCGTCGATCAGCCCCTTGTTGAGCGGCTCGCTGGACGGGTGGGAATGGATGTTGACCAGCCCGGGCATGACCATCAGGCCCTTGCCGTCGATGGTCGCATCGACCGGCCCGGAATACCCGCGCCCGACGAAGGTCAGGGCACCGCCCTCAAACGCGACATCGGCATCCGGCATATAGGCGTGGGATTTCGTGCTGGACTCCCAGGCGACGACCATGGCGGCATCGCGGATGACGGTGACGGTCATGGCGGATTGCTCCGTGGTTCGGCTGGTTCGTCGGATGCAGGGTTCAGGCCCGTGTTCAGCCTCGGTAGTCGGGCTTGGTGTCCTGGATCAGGCGCAGGGCCGCGTCCCAGACCATGGCGTAGTGGGCGGTGTCGTCCTCGAACCGGTGGAACTGGTCGGAGGTGTGCTGGCAGACCTCGTGCGGCGGCAGGGTGACCTCCCGCCCGCAGGACAGGGCGGCGACCTGGGCGGCGCAGGCGCGTTCCAGCATGTAGATCATGTGAAAGGCCTCGGCGATCGAGGTGCCTCCCACGAGCAGCCCATGATTACGCAGGATCATGGCCTTGTGCTGGCCCAGGTCGCGGACCAACCGGTCCCGCTCGTCCAGGTCCAGGGCGATGCCTTCGTAGCCGTGATAGGCCAGTCGCCCGTAGAATTTCAGGGCGTGCTGGGACAGCGGCAACAGCCCCTCCTTCATCGCGGACACCGCGATCCCGGCCGAGGTATGGGTGTGCACCACGCACATCAGGTCGGGGCGTGCCATGTGGATGGCCGAATGGATGGTGAACCCGGCCGCGTTGACGGGACGCAGCGAGATGTCGCCTAGCTCCACCACGTTGCCGTTAAGGTCGATCTTCACCAGGTCGGAGGCGCGCATCTCCTGGAAATTCACGCCGAATTTGTTGATCAGGAAGTGGTGCTCAGGACCGGGAATGCGGACACTCAGGTGGGTGTAGATGAAGTCCGTCCAGCGGTGATGCGCCACCAGCCGATACAAAGCGGCCAGGTCGCAGCGCAGGCGCCATTCCTCCTCCGAACAGCCGAGGAGAGAGGCTTGGGTGGTGGCAATGTTCATCGGGCTGGTCCTTCGAGGGTCAGGAAGCGTGTCATCCGGGGGAAGCCGCCGTCAAGCGGTCGCGCGCTCATTCCGGTGGCCCGCCAACGCGTTGCCAGGCGCGCCCGGAATGTGGTCTGCTTGGCGAAAAGGGGGACGACCATGTCGCAGATCTCACAGATGGTGCGCCGAGCGGTGCAGATTCGGGGCAACCAGATTGCGACCGTGAATGGTGGCCGGATCCGTACCTGGCGCCAGTTCGACGATCGGATCCGTCGCCTCGCGGGGGCACTGCATGCCCAGGGCTTCAAGCCCGGCGACCGGATCGGCATCCTGGCCCTGAACAGCGACCGGTATCTGGAATGCCTGTTCGGCCTGTCGCATGGCGGATTCGTGTTCGTCCCCATCAACACCCGCCTGGCGCCACCGGAAATCGTGTTCTGGCTCACTGATTCCGGGTGTGCCGCGCTGTTCACCGACGACGCGTTCGTGCCTGTCCTGCCGAGGATCCTGTCGGAAACACCGGACCTCCGCCGCGTGATCTATATCGGCGACGGCCCGACGCCGGACGGCCTGACGGATTACGAGGCGATGCTGGAAGCGGCCGAACCGTGGCGCGAGTCGATAGGGGCCGGCAAGGACCTTGCGGGCATTTTCTATACCGGCGGCACCACGGGCCGTTCCAAGGGGGTGATGCTGTCGCACGACAACATCGTCTCCAACGCGGTGAACTTTCAGCACGCGACGCAGATCGACGATCTGACGCGTTACGCGCATCTGCCGCCGATGTTTCATCTGGCCGACAACGCCATGACCTTCCTGGTCACCGGCCGCGGCGGCATGCATTTCTTCGCCCCGCGCTTCGACCCGGTCGCGGCCATGCGCCTGATCGAGGAGCATCGGATCACGCACCTGTTGCTCGTACCGACCATGGTCAACATGCTCGTCCACCACCCCGACGTGAGCAAACACGATCTGTCGAGTATCCAACGGTTATTGTTCGGTGCCTCGCCCATGCCGGACGCGGTGGCGAAGCGGGCGGCCGAGGTCATGCCTGACACGAAACTGGTGCATGTCTATGGCCAGTCCGAGGCCTCGCCGCTGATCACCGCACTCGATCCCCGCTATTTCGCGTTCGAGGGGCCACATGCCGGCCGGTCGAAGTCCGCGGGCCACGGGGTGCTGGACATGGAGGTGGAAATCCACGACGCCGACGACAACGAGGTCCCCCGCGGCACCATCGGCGAAATCTGCGCCCGTGGCTCCCTCGTCATGCTCGGCTATTGGAAGCAGCCGGAGATGACGGCGCACACCCTGCGCAACGGCTGGCTGCACACCGGCGACGGCGGCTACATGGACGAGGAGGGGTTTGTCTATGTCGTCGATCGCGTGAAGGACATGATCATCAGCGGCGGCGAGAACGTCTATTCGGCCGAGACCGAGGAAGCGATCTACAGCCATCCCGCCGTAGCCGAATGCGCCGTGATCGGCGTGCCAGACGACAAATGGGGCGAACGAGTGCACGCCATCATCCGCCTGAAACCCGGGATGACCGCGACCGCCGACGCGATCATCGCGCATTGTCACGAACGGATCGCCGGCTACAAATGCCCCCGCACCATCGATTTCCGCGAAGATCCGCTACCGCTGTCCGGCGCGGGCAAGATCCTGAAGACGGAACTCCGCAAGCCGTTCTGGGAGGGGCGGGAAAAACGGGTCAACTGAGGTCGGTCGAACTGATGTGCGCCGATCGGAGGCCAGCCTGACGGGGACCTGCCGAACACGCCAGACCACGTTGTAGTCTGCGTTACGCCGAACCGCACATCTGTGGGGATTGGCCGGTGTGTGCTTCACACCCTGCCGGCATTCGAGAGGCAGTCTCGGCAACGGCCACAACCGCGGTTGGAGCCGACAGAAACCCTTCGAGATCCTTGAGGCTGGCCGTGAGGCCCAGCCAACACACAAAAAGTGGCGAAGCCATGGGCGCTCTCTCCAGGGATCGCATCCATCCTCCCGCGAGATCGGCCACCCCGCGACAAGTTCAGGCCGCGAGGTGGCCAGCGCGTCACGCTAGGGTTATTCGACGCGGCATCGCATCCTTGGCCTTCGGCAAGGTTAGCGTCAGTACCCCGTTGTCAAGTTGCGCGCTGATTTTGCCCTGGTCGATCTTGTTTGAAAGCGTGAAACTTCGCGTGTAATGGCCGACATTGTATTCGGTATAAACTGGTTCCATTCCCGTGTAATTGGCGAGGTCGATCTGACCTTCGACGCGAAGGACATCATTTTCCAGCCCGATGTTCACATTCTTTTTTTCCACGCCCGGCATTTCCAGGATCACAGTCAGGGCTTCATCCGTTTCAAAGATGTCTGCTGCCGGAACAAAATAGCGGCCTGGGGTCGTCTTCTCTTCCTTCGTGGCCAGCTCCTGTTTCTCGCGGACGGCCAGTTCTTGTGCACCTGACATTTTGTCCTCCAAACTTCTTCCGACTTTCAAATAATACTGATAGAACGGGCCTTGTCCCGCTCGGCTCGCGGCAAGAACAGCGCCAGGATGCCATCGCGGCATTCTGCCTTCACACCGTCAGGATCCACTTCAACCGGCAGAGTCACGGACCGATCAAAGCGACCGACCAATCTCTCTCGACGATGCAAACTGGCATTCTCCGGGTATTTCACCGTCTTGGTGCCAGCGATGCGGATCGTGCGGCCCTTTACCTGAAGTTCGAGGTCGGACTTAGCGATGCCCGCCACCTCAGCTATCAGCACCAGATCATCCCCTTTGCGGAAGACGTTCAATGGCGGATAGCTGCCGCCGCCGCTTGGGCTCGATTGCAGCCAGCTACTCTCTCGAAATGCCTGCAGGGCATCCTGCAGGCCGAGCAGCGTGCCAAATGGGTCAGGAAATAACGCCATCGAGTTCACTCCCTGTTGCTGTCGAAGCAGGGAGAGACGCCTCTGGCATGGAACCGGTCTTCCGGGTCGACCTTGCCAGACAGGCGGTTGGCACTCCCTGGGTCCGAGTGCCAACGCAGGTAGTTTTCAGTCGAGAGTGGATCAAGTGGGTACTGCCCACTATCGGTGAAAATTTCCGACAGATAGAGACCGCATCCAATCCCTGGTGTGTCCCCTCCCCCCGGGTCGAATCTTTCCCCACCTAGGAAGAAAGTGTTGAACAGCGCGAGACTCAGCGCGGCGTGCGGGACGATTTTCATGAAGGGTGAGTCGGCCGACGGCCGGTGGCGAACTCTTACGATCGCCGTTCGTCTTGAGGCGGCGTCTGTCCTGTCACACTGCTGCTGCATGGAGCCAACATTGAGCTGCCGCTGCCGCAAGACGATCCCGCCGTCGTTGGCCTCCGCATATTTCCGCGTGCCGCCGAATCACATCGGGTTCGGCCACGGCCGCGAGGTGATCGACGACAAATGGAATGTCATCGTCTCATAACGGCTCCGGGTTCGGCGAACGGAACGCTCGTCGCGGTTATCGCCCAGTGAGGGGAGCGAACACTCGAGAACAAAAAAAGTCAGAGCGCTCCACCGTTTTCAGTCAGGGTGAAAGCGCTCTAAACCTGCCGTTCCAGGATCAACTGCTTGATCGACCCGATCGCCTTCGCCGGGTTCAGCCCCTTCGGGCAGGTATCGGTGCAGTTCATGATCGTGTGGCAGCGATACAGCTTGAAGGGATCTTCCAGCGCATCCAGCCGCTCCCCGGTGCGTTCGTCGCGGCTGTCAGCGATCCAGCGATAGGCCTGCAACAGCACCGCCGGTCCCAGATAGCGGTCGCCGTTCCACCAGTAGCTCGGGCAGGCCGTGGAGCAGCAGAAGCACAGAATGCACTCCCACAGCCCGTCCAGCTTGGCGCGCTCTTCCTTGCTTTGCAGCCGTTCGCCATCCGGAGGCGCAGGGCTATCGGCCTGCAACCAGGGCTCGATCGAGCGCAATTGCGCGTAGACCTGCGACAGATCGGGCACCAGGTCCTTCACCACCGGCATATGCGGCAGCGGGTTGATGCGAACGGCGCCGCCCACTTCCTCGATCGGCTTCAGGCAGGCCAGCGTATTCCCGCCATCGATATTCATGGCGCAGGAGCCGCAAATGCCCTCCCGACAGGACCGGCGGAAGGTCAGGGTCGGATCGATCTCATTCTTGATTTTGATCAACGCATCTAGGACCATCGGGCCGCAGGCGTCCAGATCGATCTCATACGTATCCATCTGAGGATTCTTCCCATCGTCGGGATTCCACCGATAGATCTTGAATTCGCGGACATTCTTCGCCCCGACCGGCGCCTTGAAAGTCTTGCCCTGACCGATGCGGCTGTTGGCGGGGAGGTTGAAAGCGACCATGGCTTGCTTCTTCCGATCGATCAGTAAACGCGCTTCTTCGGCGGGAACACGGACACCTCGTTGGTCAAGGTCTGCATCTTCACCGGGCGGTAATCCAGCTTCGTGGTGCCGTCATCCTCACACCAGGCCAGGGTGTGCTTCATCCACTCCTCGTCATGACGATCCGGGAAATCGTCATGCGCATGGGCGCCACGGCTTTCCTTGCGAGCCTCGGCACCGACCATTGTGGTCATGGCATTGCCCATCAGGTTATGCAGTTCCAGCGCTTCCATCAGGTCGCTGTTCCACACCAGGCTGCGATCGGAGACGGACATGTCGGTCATGCCGCTCCAGATCTTCTTCATCTTGTCCACGCCCTCGGTCAGGCTGGTGGAGGTGCGGAACACCGCCGCGTGGCCCTGCATGGCGCGCTGCATGCTGTCGCGCAGTTCCGCCACCTTGGTGCCGCCCTTGGCATGGCGAGCCCGGTCCATCCGGTCCAGCGACGATTCCCCAGCCTTCGCCGGCAGTGGCGCCTGACGCGCACCCGGCTTAACGATCTCGGTCGCCCGATGAGCGGCGGCGCGCCCAAACACCACCAGATCCAGCAGCGAGTTGGTGCCCAGGCGATTGGCGCCATGCACGGAGACACAAGCCGCCTCCCCCACCGCCATCAACCCGGGCACGGTCGCGTCCGGGTTGCTCTTGGTCGGACGCAACACCTCGGTGTGCACATTGGTCGGGATACCGCCCATGTTGTAGTGCACGGTCGGGAGCACCGGGATCGGCCCCTTTGTCACTTCCACGCCGGCGAACACTTTCGCGGTCTCGGAAATGCCGGGAAGGCGTTCATGCAGCAGGTCCGCGCCCAGATGCTCCAGATGGAGCATGATGTGGTCCTTGTTCGGTCCGCAGCCGCGCCCTTCGTTGATTTCCATCGTCATCGACCGCGACACCACGTCCCGGCTGGCCAGATCCTTGGCGCTTGGGGCGTAGCGTTCCATGAAACGCTCACCTTCCGAGTTGGTCAGGTAGCCACCCTCCCCGCGCGCGCCCTCGGTGATCAGACAGCCGGCCGGGAAGATGCCGGTCGGGTGGAACTGCACGAACTCCATGTCCTGGCATGGCAATCCGGCACGCAACACCATCCCGTTGCCGTCGCCGGTGCAGGTATGGGCCGAGGTGCAGGACAGATAGGTGCGGCCATAGCCGCCGGTCGCCAGCACCACCGTCTGGGCGCGGAAGCGATGGATGGAGCCGTCTTCCAGGTTCCAGGCCATCACGCCGCGGCAGGCGCCTTCCTCATCCATGATGAGGTCCAGTGCGAAATACTCGATGAAGAACTCGGCGTGGTGCTTCAGGCTTTGCTGATACAGGGTGTGCAGGATGGCATGGCCGGTGCGGTCGGCTGCGGCGCAGGCGCGCATCGCGGGGGCACCATCGCCATAGCCGGTCATGTGGCCGCCGAACGGACGCTGGTAGATCTTGCCTTCCTCGGTCCGGCTGAACGGCACGCCGAAATGTTCCAGCTCGTAGACCGCCGGGATTGCCTCGCGGCACATGTATTCGATGGCGTCCTGGTCACCCAGCCAGTCGGACCCCTTCACGGTGTCGAACATGTGCCAGCGCCAGTCGTCCTCGCCCATATTGCCCAACGCGGCCCCGATGCCTCCCTGAGCGGCAACCGTATGGCTGCGCGTCGGGAACACCTTGGTGATGCAGGCGGTTTTCAGCCCGGCGGCGCCCATCCCGAAGGTGGCGCGCAGGCCGGACCCACCAGCGCCCACCACGACCACGTCATAGGTATGATCGACAATGTTGTAGGCCCGCGAGGAAGGCAACGTAATCGCGTTCATGGAGAGACTCCGTCGCGTCCTACAGGCCGAGCCGCAGGACGGAGATGATGCAGGCAAGGGCGAGGAGGATGCAGGCGGCTTTCATCGCCAGCGTCGCGGTCAGCCTCGTCGATTCCTTATGGACATAGTCCTCGATCACGATCTGCAACCCCAGTTGCAGGTGATGGAACGTCGCGATCACAAGTGCCAGCATCAGGGTCATGGTCAGCGGCGATGACAGCCATTCCTCGACATCGACGCGGGAGGCACCGGTCATGCGGATGGCGCCGCAGATGAACCAAAGCGTGAGCGGCACCAGGGCGATCGCGGTCAGCCGCTGCGCCCACCAATGGTGCGAACCAGCCCTGGCGGAGCCGAGACCACGCGCCCGCCCAAGCGGGGAGCGCAGCATGTCGACATTCGGTGCGTTACGGGAATCCGACATGGAAAGACCTCACCAGGCCATGAGGCCAGCGGCCCAAATCACCACCGTGACCACCACGGTGGCGATCACGACCGCCCAGCCAGATGTATTGTAGTCGGGCGCATCGAAGCCGCGGCCGGCGTCCCAGACCAGATGCCGAATGCCGCTGAACAGGTGAAAGATCAGCGCCGCCGACCAACCGAACAGCAGCAGGATGCCGAGCGCGCTGCCCAGGAAATGCTGCACCGTGGCGAAAGCCGCATCGGACGTCGCGGCGGCCGCGAGCCACCAGGTAAGCATCAAGGCACCGATGCCGAGTCCCACGCCGGAGATGCGGTGGGCGATCGACAGGGCCATGCTGATCGGCCAGCGATAGATCTGGACATGGGGGGAAAGTGGGCGGCGGACCAACTTGCCGTCCGTGTTGCGCGCCACCATCAGCGCGTCGCGTACGTCTCTCACGGATCGCTCCAATCTTGGCGGCACCGTGTTGGAATCCCTGGGTGGAGTCCATTGAGGCGGGCCGCGCCGTTACGATTGATTAGCCTTGCCGGGTCGCAGGGTCAACGCAAGGCCGTCTCATGGTTTGTCCGGCCCCACGTCGCGCCCAAATAAGAGCGGGTGTGCCTGTCCAAAACCGGCAGCAAGTTCATCACTCGATACACGTGACGCATCGACCCCGCGCAAAGTCCACCCCCATTCGCCTTGCGTCAATTGCCATGGTGGCTGCGCTGGTGGCCGCGCTGGCACTCCGGGTGACCGGGAATGCGGCCATGGTTTCACGCCGCCGCGGGTCAGCGCCGCTCAGGGGCAACCGCGTTTGCCGCCCAGTCGTAGCGATAGGCGGCGCCCCTGGGCATCTGTCCCAACACGGCCAGAACGGCCGGGGGCGCGTAACGGTGGATATGCGGCAGCACCCCTGCTTCGCCGCCAAAATCCTCGGCGAACCAGTTGTAGATGCTGGACAGGATCAGCCCATCCGGCGTGACGGCCACACCGCGCGGGTGGCTGATGTAGTCGCGCGCCGCCTGATCCAGCATCACCGCCGCCCCTGCCCCGGTAAACGCCGCCTGGCGCAAATCGGGACACCCGATCGAGGCACAATTCACCGCGTAATGGATCCGCGGATCGCGCCAGATGGGCCGCAGGATCCGGTGCTCGATGTCGTTCAGGGTGAGGTCCTGGCCCTCGACCGCGATGAGTTTGGCGTTCCAGGGACCGGTTTCGAACAGGCCGGAGGACAGGGAAATGTCACGGATACTCGCCACCGGCCAGGCATCCAGCATGACCCGAACCGTGAGGGCGTTGTAAAGATTGATCCAATAGGCCAACTGCTCGTGGCGCGACAGGCGGGAGACCGGTTCGCCGGCCATGGTGTCCAGATAGCGCCGTAGCGTGCCTCGGCTGTCCTGGCTGATGGCGGCATAGGCCACTCCCATCACTCCGTCGGGGCGTCGGCGCAGATTTTCCCGCAGGAAACGGTCCCAGGCCGCATGGTCCACAATCCGCGTCGAGGCTGGGTCATGCGGCTCCCATCGGGGCCATAGGCTAGCGGACGGGGCAAACAGGGCTTCAATGAAGGCGGGGGCCGCAAGGGACATGGTCGGTCCACCCGCGAGCAACGTTCCCAATGTGCTCCGGCGCGTCCAATGGCGAGTGGGCGACAGGTCCATGGCAGCCTCCTTCACGGGCGGAGTGGGTTCCATCTGACTCGAAACGGCACGCCGCCCCAGCGCCTTGTGTGTCGCCCGATTCCCATGTTGTTACGGTCCGCCCAGCGTGATCCAGATCAAACGGGGACAAAGCGAGGCGGCTCGACCCAGACGAGCGCACAGTCACTGCGGTCGTCGGTGTCGGTTCATAGGACAAAATGGGTTGGCGGCGGCTCGCGTCCCGGCGACGACCACGGATGATTATGCCCTCGCCCCCTAGCATTTGGTGGCGATAAGACCGGTTACATCACAGTGCAGCGATCCGATCGCGGGCAGCCGCATAAGCCTGGGCGGCGATCTCCGGACCCCGGGTGACGCCCTCCAGGGTGATGAACGCAATGTCGCGCAAGCCGATCGTGGCGAGCACCGCGCGCAGATAAGGGGTCAGGAAGTCCGGCTGCGGCGGCGCGCCCGTCGGGGACGGTCCGGTGAACCATCCCCCTGAGGCGACGACCACGTGGACTGGCCTATCCGTCAGAACCCCAACCTTGCCCTGTGGCGTACTGCGGAAGCTGCGGTGGATGCGCACAATCTGGTCGACCCAGGCCTTCAGCACGGCCGGAACGCCATAGTTATGCATCGGCGTGGCGATCACCAGCACGTCGCAGTTTTCCAGCTCCCGGATCAGGGCTTCGGATTCGGCCAAAGCGGGCGGCAATGCGCCTTGCGGGCCCAGAATGGCGGCGCTGAACGCAGCGTCCACGAAGGATGGCGGATTGGCGGCAAGATCGCGGCGGATCACTGTGGCCCCGGGGTGCCGGGACAGCAGCCGGTCCACCAACTCGTCCGCGATGATCCGACTATGCGCCGCCAAGCCACGTGGACTGCAGCAAAGGTACAGCATTGTCTTCAATGATCAGTCCAATCGCATGACGAAGCGCAGGGCGCCGGGAAGCATGCCGTAGCGGAAGTAGAAACGCTGACCCAGCGCGTTGTTCACGGCGGTATCCAGCACCAGGGACGCGACGCCGATCTCACGGGCCTCCCTCGAGACCGCGTCGAGCAACCGCGCACCCAGGCCCAACCGACGATGGTCCGGGGCAACGACAAGATCGTCGACATAGCAGAACCGGCCGCGGATGAGATTGGACTGGAACCGATACCCGGCCAGACCGACTACCGCCTCGCCATTCCAGGCGGCCAGAATGCGGTACCGCTCCCATGCCTGGGCATGGACCCGTTCAATCAGGTCCTCCGGCGAAGCGATATGTGGTCGCAATGCCCGCATCACCGGGAAGCAGGATGCGACGTCCCGGTCGGTATCAGCGTGGCGAATGGTTTGCGTCATGTCCGCACTGGCGGCTGCATGGCGGTGCCGATGGCGACACGGTTCCACAGGTTGATCATCCCCGTCAGCACCGTCAGATCGGCGATTTCACGGTCGTTGAATTGCGCCCGCAACGCATCATAGGCGGCACCGGGTGCACCATCCGTGCTGAGACGGGTCAGATGTTCGCACCAGTCCAGGGCCGCTCGTTCGCGATCGTTGTAGAGCCGACTTTCCCGCCAGGCGTTCAGCACATACAGGCGCTGCTCGGTTTCGCCACCCTTGCGGGCGTCATGGCTGTGCATGTCCAGGCAGAACGCGCAGCCATTGATCTGGGAAGCCCGCAGCTTCACCAACTCGACCAAGGTCGGTTCCAGGGACGACGACCGTAGATAGGTCTCCACGCCGCGTAGCGCCGCATAGGCGTCCGGGGCGGTTCGGTGCAGGTTGATGCGTGAGTCGGTCATCGCGACCTCCGTGTTGGGAAACCCGCGAATGCCATTCCACATGGCCTATACGCCAGGGCCAGGAATCGATAGATCGACTGGGCCATGACCGTACAAATCGCCCTCGACCCCTCGGAAACCGAGCCGCTTTACCTACAGATCGCCAGCCGCCTGCGGGAGGCCGCGGCATCCGGCACGCTGCCCGCCGGTTCGCGCCTGCCCTCGTCGCGCAGTTTGGCCACCCAATTATCGGTCGCGCGTGGCACCGTCGATGCCGCCTACGCGCTGCTCGCCGGCGAGGGGGCGATCGAGACGCGAGGATCGGCCGGCACGATCATATCCTCCCAGATCAAGGCTCCGGTCACCGCGCCCGGGCAACGCTCCCTGGCCCTGCGGGACGAACGCGTGGAAGCGGCTCCCCTGCCCTTTCGATTGGGGCTGCCGGCGCTGGATGCGTTTCCCCGCAAGCTCTGGTCCGGGTTGGCGGTGCGGGCGGCCCGCGGCCTGGGGCCGGAGGACCTCGCCTACCCCGATCCCGCTGGCCACTTGCGCTTGCGACAGGCGATCGCGGCGTATCTGGGAGTGTCGCGCGGGATCGTCTGCTCCCCGCGCCAGATTCTGATCACCGGCGGCTTCCAAGGTGCGCTGAGCCTGGTGCGGCAGGTTCTGCTGCGCGCCGGAGACGCCGTTTGGGTCGAGGATCCGGGTCATCAGCACACCCGCCAAGCCCTGGAAGCAGCCGGCGCCCGCCTGGTCCCCGTGCGTGTAGATCGCGAGGGCATGCGGGTCGCCGCCGGCACCGTCGCCGCCCCCCGCGCCAAGCTCGCCATCGTTACCCCCACCCACCAATCCCCGCTCGGCATTGCCCTCTCCCTGCCCCGGCGTCTGGCGCTGCTGGCCTGGGCGGCCGAAGCCGGAGCCTGGATCCTGGAAGACGACTACGACAGCGAATTCCGCTACACAGGTCGACCGTTGCCCGCCCTGAAAAGCCTGGACCAGGGTGAGCGGGTGCTGTTCGCCGGCAGTTTCTCCAAGGTGCTGTTTCCCGGCCTGCGCCTGGGCTACCTGATCGTGCCGGATGAGCTGTCGGGCGCATTCCAACGCGCCAACCGCCTGCTGACCAACGGCCGATCCCTGCTGGAACAACAGGTCGTGGCACATTTCATGGAGCAGGGGCATTTCGCCCGTCATCTCCGTCGGATGCGCACGCTCTATGCAGCCCGTCGAGCGGCCCTCGCGACCGCGCTGACAACCGCGTTCGGCGATCGCGCAACCGTGGAGCTGGAGGCCGGGGGCATGCATCTGCTGCTCCGCTTCGCACCTGAGATCGCCGACGACGCCTTGGCCCAGCAGGCCCGCGCCGCCGGTCTGGCGCCCACCGCTCTGTCTAGCCTGACCATGGCCCATGGTGCCGGGTCGGGACTTCTGCTGGGCTTCACCAATATCCCACAAGACGCGGCGGAACCCCTGGCGCGCCGGCTGCAAGAGGCGACCTTGGTGGAGCAGGCCCATTACGCCTGAATCGTCGGCCGTGTTTACCGTAAATTAGCGGGACAACCCGATAGTGCGGCGGTCATCCGCCATGCTGTTTCACTCGCAAATCTTCATCCTGGGCTTCCTGCCACTCTGCCTGATCGGCTTTTTCCTCGCCGGTAGGCTGGCTGGGCGAACCATGGCTCTGTGCTGGCTGATCGCCGCGAGCCTGTTCTTCTATGGCTGGTGGAACCCGCCTTTCACCTTGCTGCTGATTGGCTCGATAGCCGGAAACTATGGTCTGGCGTGCCTGATCCGGAGGCTCGCCCGAGCATCATGCTTTATCCCAGTCGACCGAAGCATTGACTCGTCGAACGACGGCTCGCCGAACGACGGTCGGTCGGCTGCTACCGCTTTGATTTCGTGCGCAGGCACCGTATTCGGGCCAGCCGCACCCAACCCGGCGAAACCTGTTCGGCGAGGCCCACATCGTCCCCACCTCGCCCGTATTTGCCTGGGCGGTGCCATCGCGGCCAATCTCGGTCTGCTGGCCTGGTTCAAATATGCCGACTTCCTGCTCGCCATCGTCGCCCCGGACAATGCCACTCTTTCGATCTTCCTGCCGCTGGCGATCAGCTTCTTCACCTTTCAGCAGATCATCTACCTGACCGACTGCCTGCGTCACCCCGAGCAAAACCCCGGTTTCGTGCCCTATGCCGCCTTCGTCGCCTTCTTTCCGCATCTGATCGCCGGCCCGCTGGTGGCGCCGCGTGACATCATGCCCCAGTTCCAGGCCGCCGGGCTCGCAACGCCCGATGCCGGCAACCTGCAAGCGGGCATGACCCTGTTCTTGCTGGGTCTGGGCAAGAAACTGGTCCTCGCCGACATGTTCGGTGCCTTCGCCGATACCGGATTCAATGCCGCCGCCCGCGGTGAGACCCTGACCTTCGTCGAGGCATGGTTCGCGACCCTCGCCTATGCCTTGCAAATCTACTTCGATTTCTCGGGCTATTCCGACATGGCAATCGGACTGGCCCGCATGCTGAACATCCGCTTCCCACTGAATTTCGACAGTCCCTACCAGGCCCGCGACATCGCCGACTTCTGGCGGCGCTGGCACATCACCCTGGGGCTGTTCCTGCGCGACTATGTCTATATCCCATTGGGAGGCAGCCGGCATGGCCCAACCCGCCATCTGGGCGCGCTGGCGGGCACGATGCTGCTGGGCGGGCTTTGGCATGGAGCCGCTTGGCAGTTCGTGCTGTGGGGCGGTCTGCATGGGCTGTTTCTGGCGGTGCACGCCGCCTATGCAGGCCCACCCCTGCCCCGGCGCCTGTCGCATGGACTGACCCTGCTTGCGGTGATCCTCGCCTGGGTGCCCTTTCGCGCTGCCGACCTGCCAACAACCTGGTCCATGGCCCGCGGTCTGCTAGGCTTGAACGGGGTCACGCTGCCCCAGATGATCGTCGCCGCCGTCCCGTCGCTGGGCGCGATTGCCGACCCGGTCCCTGTGCTGCTGTTCCTGGGCGACGCCCGCACCCTGAGCTTCCCCGAAGTCTCCGTCTGCCTGTTGCTGGGGTGGATCGTCGTCCTGACCCTGCCGCATATCCATCTCTGGCACGCCCGAACCCGCACAATGGGCCTGACCGCCGGCTTTGCCTTGACCATGCAGGCGCTGTTCTTCGCCCCGCATGTCTCGCCGTTCCTTTACTTCCAGTTCTGATGACCCGCATCCGATGATTCCCCCGATGATTCCCCCGATGATCCCACCGATGATCCCACCGGATGAGCCACCGGATGACCGCGTCTGATGCACCGGATCGTCATCGCCTGCCTGGCATCCATCCTGCTCTATGCGACCCTGTTCGGCCTGCTGCTGGACCGCCCGCTGACCCTTGGGCTGCCCCGCGCGCTGCTGGACAGCACGATCGCCCGAGGCTCGGCCATCGAGGGTCCCAAGCTGGTCATCCTCGCCGGCTCCAACGGGCCTTATTCGCATCGCTGCCAGACCATCGAGCCGATCCTGGAACTGCCCTGCGTCAATGGCGGGGTCGCCGTCGGCATCGGGTTGGACTACCTGTTCGCCCGTTGGCAACCGCTGCTGCGCCCAGGCGATGTCGTCTATCTGCCGCTGGAGCAGGCACAATACATCCGCTCCCGCGCCGCCACCGTGGTCGGGCCGGATGCCGCCATCATGGCCCGCCACGACCGCGCGACCCTGGCCAACCTGCCCCCGGAACGATGGCTGGGGGCACTGTTCGCCTTCGACCTGCGCGCCCTGGTCATGAGCATGATCGAGCTCGCGTTGACCGCCGCGCGGTTCCGCGATCCGCGCGCCGAGGTTACCGGATCGGTCAATGCATGGGGCGATCATGTAGGGCACACGCCAACCTTGGGGTCCGCCAACGCCATGATCCTGGCCACCGCGCGTCCCGAACACCTGACCGCTCACGCGATCGAGGCCGGAGACGGAACCCGCATGGTCCGCGCCTTCCTGATTTGGGCCAATGCCAATGGCGTGCGTGTCATCGGCGGCCTGTCAACCGGTTTCTCCGACACCCCGCTTCCGGACGCAACCTTGACCGCCATCCGGACCCTCTACGAAGGTGCGGACACGATGTTCATGCGGCTGCCCAACAACAGCCGCTACCCCCGCTCTGCCTTCTTCGACACCCCGGACCATCTGCACGAAGTAGCCCAAATCGAGCATTCCACCGCTGTCGCCCGCGCGTTGGGAGCGCTGCTGGCGCGCTCGACCGGAACCGATCTGGCGTTCATGGCGCCAGGATCGGCACCGCCCCGGTGATGTCACAGACGCGCTGGTGCTTGGTCTCGCAGCGTTCCCGCGCCTGGGCGCGCGCATCAGGCTCGGTCTGGCCGCAGCCGACATTGCAGACATCCATGCCATCCGACTTCCAGCACGCAATGCCGATATAGCTGTAGAGGTCGGAGGCACAGCGCGACCCATTCTCGGCCGTGTTGGGCGTGGACGGATCGCGCTCAAACCCGCGGCTCATATCGGCGAACACGCACTGATTGGGATCGACGACCCGGGCCATGCAATTCTCCATCGCACGCACGCCTAACCGGGTCGGGACCGCGGCCGGACAGGGGAAGCGATCCCGCACGGGCCTGACATTCGGTCCCGGCACGATCTGCATGCGGGCCGCGTAGATGTCGTTCATGCGGATATCGGCCACCAGAAATGCGATGGTGCATTGGCGCGGCTGGGTCGAATCCTCGATCACCGGCGGCAGCTCGACATCGGGAGCCTGAGGCAGCGGCATCGGTGCGGCCAGCACCGGCAGGCACGCCAACAGCATCCATGCCACGCAGTGGACAAGCCCCACCAGGCGCCTGTCACCGC
>Ga0082335_1001260_pt1 | contig 55811 bp, 54 predicted proteins | sample Subgrocontami58m_FD_72375 | JGI IMG/M metagenome (GOLD analysis project Ga0082335, IMG submission 72375) | Subsurface groundwater microbial communities from S. Glens Falls, New York, USA - GMW37 contaminated, 5.8 m (SPADES assembly) (version 2) ... | reverse complement strand
AGCGCAGCTCGCTCTACCTCTTTCCGGAAATAAAGGATTCAGAATACATACTCCTGGATGTTAGCGCCAATACCCACCCGATAGACGGACCCTCCCAGCGCCGGGTAATCATAGACCTCTTGAAGGGGGGACAGTGGGGCATACTGGCCGCCGACGACGGCTACCTTCTCATGGGAAAGGGCATGGGCGGTAGCTCCTTTCCCGACCGCTTCTTCGACTTCGCCCGGGCCCGGGACCCCCAGATCGGTTATCCTCTGGAGGTCACTTTCGGGCCATTGCGCTTCCTGGGGTACAGCGTTGAGCCCAAAGGAGGCCTCCACGGGAAAGACCCCTACGCCACTTTCACCCTTTACTGGCGATCCCTTGAGCCTGTGAAGAAGGACTATGGCATTGCGATCTTCCTCATCTCCCCATCCAATACAGTAGCTGCAAACCTGGCCAGGCATGCCGCCACCATATGGTATCCAACTAGCCAGTGGCAGCCGGGCGAGATAATCAAGGTGGTAGTGCCGCGCATTCCCCTGGCGGGCTACACCCGCGGTGAAGTCCAGTTGGGCGTTATTGATGGGCCGGACGAGAACATCCCGGAGCAGCGGGTGCGGCCCAAGGTTCTCGATAGCCCCTATACCATGCCCTTAAACGGCGACAACACCCTGTTGAAGCTACGAACGCTGGAAGTGGACTAGTGGTCCAGCCTTGGCGTCAGGCACCTTTTAGTCTATAATCTTGTTGCCCGACCCGAGAAGGCAGGCATTAGTGTTGCTCCTGCTTACGGGGCCAGCGAAAGGCAGGCTCTCCGCACATATCATCCGAGGAGGTAGGCAATGGCGAGACAGACCATGGTCAAGAAAGATATTACCAGCCTTAGGACCACTCTGGAGTACCTGAGTGAGCAGGAGGGAGAGCTCCTGGTCACCGAGGCTGAGGTTGACCCGGACCTGGAGTTAGCTGGCATCCAGAAGGCTCTGGACGGCGGCCCGGCTATTCTCTTCGAGAAGGTGAAGGGCTATCCAGACAAGCGTCTTTTTACTAACCTCTTCGCTTCTGAAGCACGCCTGGCCCATCTCTTCGAAGTGGAGGAAGCGAGCAAGTTCAAGTTCAAGGTTGTGGAGGCCCTCCGCCGTCCCCTGCCGCCGCGGATAGTGCAAGACGCACCCTGCCAGGAAGTAGTCGTCGACAAAGACATCGATATTTGGTCTGTGGTGCCCATGATCTCCCATACCCCCACGGACCCGGGCCGGACCCTGGGAGGAGGCAACACCCTGGTTACCGGCAAGCACTTTTGGGGAGGCACTCACGTCAGCTTCAACCGCATGAACTTCCGGGGCAAGGACTACGCCAGCTTCCAGATATCTCCCGGATCTCATACGGATATGATCGCCACCGAATGGTACAAGAAGGGTCCCATTCCCATGACCATAAACATGGGGGTCCCCCCGGCAGTCACCCTGATGGCTGGCGCCGGCTTCATGTATATGGTCCTGCCTAAGGGCGCTGACGAGCTGGGCGTGGCCGGGGCCATCCAGGGATCTCCCATCGACATAGTCAAGGCCCGGACCATCGACGCCTACTCCATCGCCAACGCCGAGATAGTGATCGAGGGGTACCTGGACACTACTCAGCATGTCTGGGAGAGCGAGGAGGCGGAGAAAGAACAAAAGCAGGGAGTATTCCCCTTCCACCCGGAATGGTCTGGCTACCTGGGCCGGGCCTATCGCACATACAAGTTCCAGGCCACAGGGGTAACTTATCGCCGCGACAGGGCTATCTACTACCCGCTAATCGTCCACGGCTATGATGACCATAACATAGATGTTAAAGTGCGAGAGGCCGCCTTCCTGGAGCTGGCCGACCGCATGTGCCCAGGATTGGTGATAGACACCAACATTCCCCTGGGACTGACCGACTGGGGCGGGGTGGTCTTCCAGGTTCATAAGCGGCGGGCCAGGGACGATGGCTTCCAGAAGAATATCCTCAACACAGCCATCGCTGCCTCCCAGGGCCTGCGCCTGGCCATAGCGGTGGACGAAGACGTGGATATCTATAACGCAGAAGACCTTCTCTGGGCCCTTACCACTCGTGTAGATGCCCAGAAGGGCATCGAGATCGTCTGTCCCGGCGGCATGGGCCAGACTTTCCAGCCCGCCGAGCGGGCAGCCGCGGCCCCGGGGGCACAATGGGTTCGCTCCGAATCCAAGTACGCCGGGGGCATGGCCCTGGACGCTACCGTCCCCTTCCAGTACAAGTGGGCCTTCGAGCGGGCCCGCTACCCCGTGGACCGGGTGGACCTGAGCCGGTGGTTTTCTGAGAAGGATGTGGCCAAGGCCAAGCACAGCCTTGGCGAATACGCCCGCTATTTGGCAAGGACAGGCATATAGGATAGTTGAGGAAGTCAGTGGCAACGAGTCGACCGAAAGAGCAGCGTGTGAAGAAAGCGCGCCCGCAAGCGAGCAAGGGTAAGGGTCGGGAAAAGGGCAAGGGGGTCGGCCCGGGCAGGCAGCCGAGTAGCTGGATACTGTTCTTCGCCGTTCCCGTCGTGATAGTGCTGATTGCTGCGGTTGCTGCCTGGGTGATGGCTACCGGAGGGGGAGGCGGCGACCAGCCTCCGGCCAAGTCTTACGCAATCCAGGGCACCCAGCATATCCAAGAAGGGGAATCTCATCCTCCTTATAACTCCAATCCACCGACCTCCGGCTGGCACTACCAGCGAGACGCATCTTGGGGCGTCCACGAGGCCGAGATCCCTGACGAGCAGGCAGTTCATAACCTGGAGCACGGGGGAATCTGGATATCCTATCAGCCAACGCTAGACCAGGCCAGCGCAGACAAGCTTCGCGAAATAGCCAGGAGATACCGCAGCAAGGTAATCCTGACCCCGCGGGCCAGGGACGACAGCAAGATCGCCCTGGCCGCGTGGGGAAAGCTGGATGCCCTGGAGAGTCTCGATGAAGGTAGGATAGTGACATTCATCAAGTCCTTCATAAACCAGGGCCCTGAGAAGGTGCCGGACTAGTCGTGCCTTCAGAACGATTTCTATCCCAACAGCAGCCTGGCCTCTTAGCCCCCTTCCGCGCCCTGGACCTGACAGGGGAGTTGGGATTCCTCTGCGGGAAGATCCTGGGTGACCTGGGGGCCGACGTCATAAAAGTGGAGCCTCCCGGAGGCGATCCAGCCCGTAATCGCGGCCCCTTTTATCATGATGAACCGCACCCTGAGAAAAGCCTGCACTGGTTTGCCTACAATAATAACAAGCGCGGGATTACGCTAAATATTGAAACAGCCACCGGGCGAGACTTGTTCTTCCGTCTCGTCAAGAGCGCCCACTTCGTCATAGACTCCTTCCGGCCCGGCCACCTGGACGCATTGGGGCTGGGGTATCAGGCCCTCAGGGAAGTGAATCCGGCCGTGGTGATGGTCTCCATCACGCCTTACGGCCAGACGGGCCCTTACAGCGGCTACCTGGCATCGGACCTGGAGTTGATGGCCATGGGCGGCGCCATGTCCGTTACCGGGGACCCGGACCGCGCCCCGGTGCGGGTCTCGTTTCCCCAGGCCTCCATGTGGGCTGGGATGCACGCCGCCATGGGGGCGCTCATCGCCCATTATCATCGATCGGTTACGGGCGAGGGGCAGTATGTGGACGTCTCCGCCCAGGCCAGCGTGGTCTGGGCCCTGGGCCATGCCCCATCCTTCTGGACGGTCAACCGCACCATCCCCGCCCGGGAGGGCGGGTACCTCACCGGACGCAGCATCACCGGGGCTAAAATGCGTGTGGTCTTCCCGTGCAAAGACGGTTACCTGAACTTCATTATCTACGGCGGGCCGGCTGGACGCCACACCAACCGGGAGTTGGTCAAGTGGATGGACGAGCATGGCATGGCCACCGACTGGCTGAGACAGAAGGACTGGGATAACTTCGACATCGCCACCGTGACACAGGAAGAGATCGACAAGATAGAGGAGCCGGCGGCCACCTTTTTCGAGACCCTGACCAAGGCTGAATTCTTCCAACGAGTCCTGGAGCGGGAGATGTTGGGCTATCCTTTAGCCAGTGCAGAGGACATCCTGGCCGATTCCCAGCTCCAAGAGCGCAGCTTCTGGCAAGAGGTGGAACATCCCGAGCTTGGGAGGCCCATCTCCTATCCCGGTGCCTTCGCCAAGTTCTCGGAGGGAGGCTGCACCCTCCACCGCAGGGCCCCCCTCATCGGTGAGCACAACGCGGAGATATATTGCGGCGAGCTGGGGCTTACCAAGGAAGAGTTGCTAATGCTGAAGGAGGCAGGGATCATCTAGAGCTTCAGAAGCCCGGAGCTTAATTGCAACTTCCTTGACAGCAACGAGGCGATCCCCATACGATTCATCTGAAGAGCGGACTTGGCAACGATTGTATGACAGTGAGCCGAGGTCGGGAGATGAGAAGGAACGAGTTGCTGGAACGTATCACGCTAGACCCCAGGGTGATGGTTGGCAAACCGGTAATCAAGGGAACACGGACGATACGTGAGGATCCAGACTTGGCCGGTAGCTGCATTAGGAAGCTTGATGCTGGAGCAGCCCCGCCCCGGGCTAAAGCCATGCGCTGAGAAGCCGAAGCCCACTAAAGGGGCTGGGATCGGAGGGATAGTGGGGGAGAAAGATATGCCCTATGGGGGGTTAAATACCGTTTGATCTGGGTACTAAGATCGGACGGCAAGCAGCTGGAAGGGTTAGCCCAATAGGTGAAAGACCGGAGGAAACAGTACACCCAGCGGATTACAATCTCAGTCCTAGAGAGGCTAACTAATGAAAAAGACGCATGCAAGGTCAAACGGGCTTCTGAAATCCGGCCCCAGCCCCTTTAGTGGGCTTTGGTCCCTTAGCCCATGGCTTTAGCCCGGGGCGGGACTGCGACGTACCCCACCCTTGGTCGCCAGCAGCCTATCCCCAGGAACTGCGTCCCGACATCGGCCCACGTTAGATCTTTAGTGCTTTATGCAGAGGTCTGCAGATGCTTCCGTTAACGCAGATCCGCCCATCGTTGATGCCGAGGTCATATCTTGAAGACCAAGCGCAAGCGCCCAAGCATCGTTCTCCAGGATGGGAAGCCGGCGGCCGTGATTCTGGACATCGATCAGTACCCTGAGACGGTTGAGCGTCTTGAGGACGTAGAAGACCTTAAGACCCTGAAGGAACTGCGGAAAAAGGCGCTGCAATTCAGAAGCCTGGAAGACTTTCTAGAAGAATACGCCCCAGGTATTGGTAGGTAGGCAACATGAAGTCGAAAAAACAAGCCTTCTCTGGAATACACGTGGTCGAGTTCACCGGCTTTGCCGCCGGCCCGGTGGTGGGGAAGCATATGGCTGACCACGGGGCGGAGGTGGTGCGGGTGGAGTCCGCCACCCGCCCCGACGGCTTTCGCACCCACTACCCGCCCTTCAAGGACGATATCCCGGGCCTGAACCGCTCCGGCTGCTACGCCATTTTCAACGACAGTAAGTGCAGTATGACCCTGAACCTGCGCCATCCCAAAGGGATAGAGCTGGCCAAGAGGATGGTGGCCTGGGCCGATGTGGTCATCGAGAATTTTACTCCAGGCACCATGAAGAAGCTGGGGCTCGATTATGATACCTTATGTCAAGTTCAGCCCGATATCATCATGCTGAGCACCTGCAACCAGGGACAGACCGGCCCCCATGCCAGCCATCCGGGGTTCGGCTCTCACTTGAGTTCCCTGAGCGGCTTTACCAACCTCATCGGCTACCCGGACCGGCCCCCGGCCATCCTTTACGGCCCGTACATCGACTTCATCGGCGGCGGCTTTGGGATGATCGCCGTGGCGGCGGCCCTCGACTACCGGCGCCGTACCGGCAAAGGGACTTTTATCGACCTGGCCCAGTACGAGGCTGGCGTGCACTTCATCGCTCCTCTTCTGCTGGACTACGCCCTGAACGGCCGGGTGGTCCAGCGCCAGGGCAACCGGTCGCCGTCAGTTGCTCCCCACGGCGCCTACCCTTGCCAGGGAGAAGACCGGTGGTGTACCATTAGCGTCCACGATGATGAGGAATGGACCCACCTGAAGGCTGTCCTGGGCACCCCACCCTGGGCCAACGGTCGCTTTGACACGCTACTTGGGCGCAAGGCCCACGAAGAGGAGCTTGATCGGCATCTGGCAGAGTGGACCGCCTCCCGCACACCTGAAGAGGTGATGGGCAGGCTCCAGGCTGCCGGGGTCCACGCGGCCGTCGTTAACAACATGGGCGATCTCTTTTCCGACGCACAACTGGAACACCGGTGCACCTGGTGGGAGTTGGAACACCCGGAGATGGGCCACCACCATTATGAGATCGCGCCGTTTAACCTTTCCGAAACGCCGGCGGAAATAAACCGGCCGGCCCCCTGCCTGGGGGAACATAACGATTACGTGTACCGGGAGATACTGGGCTTGTCACAGGAGGAGTGCCAAAGTTTGGCCGAGGAAGAGGTCATCAAGTAGGATCAAGGGTTCAGGGGCAAGGGGCAGGGTTTACCTACTGATCGTTACACAGAAAGCTAAAGTGCACAATGTAGTCTGTAGGTACAAATGCAGAGATCAGTATTACCAGCGACAATAAGGCGAAAAGGAGGAAGGCATGTCGTACCGTGACCTGAGGGGTTGGTTGCAGGAGGTAGAGAAGATAGGCCAACTGGAGATAGCCAGGGGCGCCCACTGGGATGTGGAGCTCGGCACTATCACCGAGCTGGTACATCGCCAGAGAAACAGGCCCGCAGTCCTCTTCGATGATATCCAGGACTATCCCACTGGATACCGGGTACTCATTAATACCCTGGGCACCAATGACCGCATGGCTCTTACCTGGGGGCTGCCCCTGGGCCTTAACACCATGCAGCTCAAAGAGGCATTGCGCCAGAAATACAAGAGCCTTGAGCCCATTAAGCCCATGCTGGTATCCGACGGCCCGGTCATGGAAAACATCCTCACCGGGGATAAAGTAGACCTCTTCAAGTTCCCCACTCCCAAATGGCACGAGCATGACGGAGGGAGGTACATCGGCACGGGCAGTGTGGATATCACCGTGGACCCGGACGAGGGCTGGGTGAACCTGGGCTGCTACCGGGTGATGATCATGGACAAGAACCATGTCGGATTCTACATTTCCCCAGGCAAGCACGGACGCATCCAGCGGTCCAAGTATATGGCTGAAAACAAGCCTATGCCCGTGGTGGTATCCTGCGGCCATGACCCGGTCATCTTCCTGGTGGGATCTACCGAGTTCCCTTATGGCATCTCGGAATACGAGTATGCCGGGGCCATCAAGGGCCAGCCGATAGAGGTAATCAAGGGCCCGGTAACGGGTCTGCCTATCCCCGCCACAGCGGAGCTGGTATTAGAAGGATTCGTCATGCCGGGAGAGACCCGCATGGAAGGGCCCTTCGGGGAGTGGACAGGATATTATGGCAGCGATACCCGGCCGGAGCCCGTCATAGAGGTCAAGGCCATCTATCACCGCAATAACCCCATCATCATGGGATCGCCTCCCAGCAAGCCACCCAGTGAGCAGACCTTCTTCCGGGCCATCTTCCGCTCTATTCTGGTCGAGGACGAACTGGCTAAGGTGGGGATTCCCGACGTCACGGGGGTCTGGTGCCACGAGGTCGGCGGCGCGCGGCTCTTTGTGGTGGTGGGCATCAAACAGCGCTACCCGGGCCACGCCAAGCAGGCGGCCATGGTGGCCGGTTTCTGCCATGCTGGTGGCTATCTTGGGCGCTATATCGTAGTGGTTGACGACGACATTGACGTCTCCGATCTAAACGAGGTGGTCTGGGCCATGTGCACCAGGGTTGATCCGCAGCGAGACATCGAAATAGTGAAGGACTGCTGGAGCGGGCCCCTTGACCCAATTATTCCTGTTGACGAGAAGGGTCTCAGCTCTCGTGCCATCATCAATGCCTGCCGTCCCATCAAATGGATAGACAGCTTCCCCCGTGTTGTGGGGGCCAGCCCGGAACTGGTGGACAAGACGGTAGCCAAATGGAAGAAATTGATCTACGGAGGATAGCCCAATGAAAGGGGGGAAGCGCCCTTTGGGTTTTTGGAACCCCAAGACAGAGACGATGCCTCGCGCGGAATTGCAGAAGCTCCAGCTCCGCAAGCTTCAAGCCATGGTAGAGTGGGCCTACCACCGCTCACCCTTCTGGCGCAGAAAGCTGGACTCGGCTGGAGTCAAGCCCGCTGACATCTGTTCATTGGACGACGTGCGGCGCCTTCCCTTGCTGACTAAACAGGAATGGATACAGTCTCAACAGGAGAAACCCCTCTACGGGGACTCGCTGGCGGTAGGGCCAGAGGTGGCCATGAGGTATCACCAGACCTCGGGCACCTCCGGCCGTACCCCTTTGCGTGTGCTGGACGGGCGAAAAGACTGGGAGTGGGTCGCCGAGATGTGGGACTATGGCCTCCACGGATTCGGGGTCCGGCCCGGCGATGTGGCTTACCTGCCTTTCAGTTATGGCATATTCATCGGCTTCTGGGGCGCACACTACGCTCTAGAGAAGATGGGAGTGCTGGTCATACCCGGCGGAGGCCAGACCACCGAGGCACGGCTCAACACCATTATGGAGCTGAGCGCTACCGTGATTGTGGCCACGCCCACGTATGCGCTGCGCCTGGCTCAAGTGGCTGCCGAGAACGGAATAGACCTGGCCAGGGACTCTAAAGTCGAGCTCCTCATTCATGCCGGCGAGCCGGGAGCCAACATCCCCAGCACCAAGCAAGCCATTCAGGAAGCCTGGGGCGCCCGGGCCGGTGATTTCCCCGGCATGACCGAATGCGGCACTATCTTTGCGTTCGAGTGCAATGAGCAGTGCGGGGCAATACATATCATCGAGGACCACTTCATGGAAGAAGTGATAGACCCCAAGACTGGGGAGCCAGTAGGCTACGGCGAGCGGGGGGAGAGGGTCATGACCTCCTTCGGCCGTGGCTTCATTCCCGTCATTCGATATCGCACCGGCGACCTGGTAGAAAAGATCGAGGCCGCTTTGTGTCCCTGCGGGCGCACATTTGACCTCTATAAGGGTGGGATCATCGGCCGTATCGACGATATGAAGATAATACGGGGCGTCAATGTCTATCCCAGCGCGGTGGAGAACATCGTCCGGGGCTACCATGAGGTCAACGAGTTCCAGATACTGATTAGCAAGGCCGGCCACCTGGACGAGATCACGGTCCGGGTGGAGCCGGGACCAGAGGTCCCGGAGACGGCCTTTACCGCCCTTGGTGTACAGGTCGGCGATGCCCTGGCAGCCGCCCACGAAGGGCTACGATTCCGGATAGAAGTGGCGGACCCCGGCACGTTACCCACCTTCGAGCTCAAAGCCCGCAGGCTCGTGGACATGAGGGTAACCTGAAGTGGCGCCAGCGAGAAAGGACGTTCCGGCATTTCTGCGGCCCCGTAGTAGTTGAATGCGTAAGGGAGGATTTCATGGCGGAAGGCTATGAGCTCAAGGCCCTTGAGGTGTATCAGTCCCTGAAGACGCTGGCGGCGGACCCCGAGGCGCCTCCTTGCGTGGCCGCCAATGCCCGCAAGGCCCTGGCCTCAGTCTGGCAGATCGTCAACGACCTGGGGCTTATCTTCGAACAGCTATACGAATACGAGGTGTGACGAGGCTTATGTACCAGCATATTGTGCTCTTTGAAGTGAAGAAAGGGACGCCGCAGGATGAAGTCGCCCGAATGCTGAACTCCCTGCAAGAACTGGCGAAGTACCCGGAAGTCGTGGAGCTGACGGCCGGGCCGAACTACTCTCCTTATAACCAATGCCACACCCACGGCCTGGTGGTAAGGCTCAAGGACCGCCTGGCCCTCCAGTCCTGGGAATCCCGGCCGGAGGTCCAGAATGCCGTGCGGGATTACTGCATGCCTATATGCGAAAGCGTCTGCGTGGCTGATCTGGGGTGACGTACTAAGGCTGTGACCGCCGCTCCAGGCCGCTGCGGGATACTATGGTCACTCTAATGCCCCGCAGACTGATATAGCCGCGCTCGCGGTAGAAGCGCAGAGCCTTGTTCACGCTCTCCCTGGTCGATCCAATGAGGTTTGCCAGGTCCTGCTGCGTCAGCCGGAATGGTATCTCGATACCCCGGGGCGTGTTTACTCCGTGCGAGTCGGCCAGTTGAAGCAGCTTGCGGGCCACCCGTCCGAAGACGTCGAAGAATACCAGATCAGTGGTTTGTTTATCTGTGTCACGCAGGCGGCGGGTGAGGACCGCAATCAGCCGGCGGGAGAACTGGGGAGAACGGTCAAGAAGCTCAGAGAAGTCCTCTCCTGCCAGACACCACACGGCACTGTCTTCCATGGCAACTGCATCGGCTGATCGAGGCTCCCCATCCAGGGCTGCGAGCTCGCCGAAACAGTCTCCTGGAGAGAGGATGGCGATAACACTCTCACGGCCGTCAGGGGTAGTAACACAGATCTTCACCCGCCCCGTAATGATGAGGTAGATGGTGGTCTCCGTGTCGCCTTTGCAGAATACTGTTTCCCCATCCCGCAAGGAGCGTCGGCGCAGCTTACCCTGCAGCCACTGCCGGTCATGATCGGGAAGGTCACCGAAAAGCGCCAGGCTCTCGAAAAGCGATTCAGACATAACTCAAGGACATTCCGAGCCGGGATACTGGCCTGAAGGCTTATTAAGCGGGCAGAACCGACGGTTAAATTCCCCTACCTCTTGGGTTCGAGATCATCCACGTCCAGGCCGTTGATGAAGTCCCTGAAGACTGCAAGGTCTTCCTGGACTTCCTCCTGGCCTTCATAGGCAAGCCTTGAAAGGGACTTGTCCACGTCCGGTTCGTGGGAAGTGAACCCGCCGTCCTCTACGATCCACTCCTCCACCAGGATCGGCGCATTCAGCCTCACCGCCAGGGCCACAGCGTCACTGGGACGACAATCCACCTCGGAGTGGCGTCCGTTGGCGTCCATGATGAGCCGGGCGTAGAAGATCCCGTCCTTGAAGTCGCTAATATAGATTGAAGTAACCTGGGCTCCCAGGGATGTTAAGACACTCCCCATGAGATCATGGCTCATAGGCCGTGGAGTAGGTACCTTCTGCCACCCCAGCGATATGGCCTGGGCCTCGTAGGGGCCAATAACAATGGGGAGATAGGCGTCCCCGTCCTTTTGCCGCAGCAGCATGACTGGTTGGCGGTCCACCTGGCAGGTACGCAAACCGGTAAAGGTCATCTCTATCATAGCCCCCTCCTCCCGCGCTTAACGCATTATAGTCGGGTAGTTTTTGAGCTGTCAAGCATCTTCCGGTGATGCGAACAAAGCTCGTAATCGCCGCCAAGCTGCGCCATTAGCACCTCCTCCTGCCAGTGGGCGTTGTATAGGCGGCAGTGCCGGTCCGGGCAAAAGGGCTCACCCCACAAGTGGTAGAAAAGGGCTTGAAGCACGTAGCCTTTCATGACCTCCGTCAGGCGCAGGTCCCCATGCTCCAGCACCCTCCCCGAGAACTCCCCCTTCAACCCCACATCTACGGCATCCGCCATGCCCAAGGCCATATACTGCTGCTTCAGGAAGTAGAACTCCCTGGGCTTGGCTGGGGCTTCTATCAACCCAGTAGTCGAAATGAGGGAGGGAAAGCCGTAAAGGCTAACCCTGGCATGGTACCGGCGGTCGTCGTCTTCCCAAGTGCCGAAGAGTTGGTTGGTAAAGACCACGTGGATATGGCGCAAGTTCAGCTCCTGGGGGACCAGGAGGGCGGCCAGGAGGTTCATGACCTCCGCTCCGTCATACAGGAGCCCAAAAACCTTCGTCCCTCCCTCCAGTCTCCTCCGCTCGAAGGCGACCTCACCATTTAGAGGTGCCGAGTTCATCTCACAGCGGGCCGGATTAAGCACCTTGGCCCTGGCGAATCCCCCAGCCAGCTCTTCCAGCCGCTCGGCCCGCTGATCAGGGGCGAGACTTGAGAGATGGTGAAGGATGAATGGGTCCCTGACATCTTCCGCCATGGACGGCAGAAGCTCCCGGATATACCGGGCTAGCCCCTCGCAGTCCAGCGAGGGAGCCCAGGGATCACGATAAAGGTGCAGACAGATACTACCCTGAGAACACAATGAACCGCACCGTCACCCAAACCGCTCCAACACCTTCTCCAACATTTTAATGTGCCTTCGTTCCACGTCGGCGATGCCCGCAAGGAGATCCCGCCATCCCGGTCCTGCGAGCCTCGCGGCCTGGCTATGGAGCAAGAGGGCCAGCTTATCATACTTCAGCTGCCTTTTGAGGTTCTCCCGGTGAGCTGCCGCGGGCAATGCCCCGTCAAAGAGAGAGGGGACGCCTCCCAGTGCCCGTATGACACTTGCAACTACGTCCGCGTGGACGGCCGATTCCTCCGCCAGAATACGGACCACCTCGCGGCTCTCTTGATCAGGCAATGAGTCCGCCAGAAAGCGATAATTGGTGATAAACGAATACTCTACCTGCACGGCCTTCTGCAAGAGCTCTGACGCCTGCTCTTCCCAACCTTCCGGCCCACTGCTCACTACTGCCTCTTCCACGGTCCCACCTAGCCTCTACATCGCTCCATCCAAGTTCTGTGTCTGCTATATAGAAGTCAGAAGTTAGGCTTGCAGCTACACGGGCACCTCTTGCAAAAGGCGGTTAGCTACTTCGGCCGCCCGCTGTCCGGACAGCAGCATGGCTCCAAAGGTAGGGCCCATTCGGGGCAATCCATAAAGTGTGGAAACGGCCATGCCGGAGACTACCAGCCCAGGATGGGCCTCGCCCGTATGCTCCAGGACCAGGTCCTCGGACATCTCCACCCACATGGCGCCGAAGCCCACCGTCTTCATCAGACCCCGTTCCTCTAATTTCTTGCACACACAGGCATCGTGGCCTGTGGAGTCTATGACCAGCCGGCACTCCAGGGCTACCGGGTCCACACAGGTTATCTCCCGGGGCAGGCTGTGAATAGGAGTCCAGTTGATAACCACCCCTGCCACCCGGTTGCCTGCCCGCAGCACCACATCGTCGAAGATGGTCATGTTAGCGAACTTGACTCCCGCGTCGCAGGCAGCGGCGATGAGCTTGGAGCAGGCGTGGGGACCATCCGCCACGTACAGGCCGGGGACATACTCCTCATACGGCACGCCCAACTCGTCTAGAGCTTTGTTTGCAGGGCCCCGCAGGGTCACCTTATTCATCAGGTATCCCCCGATCCAGAACCCGCCTCCCAGGTAGTTGTTGCGCTCCACGATAAGGACCTTGTGCCCCTGGCGTGCCAGGTCCCTCCCGGCCATGAGACCGCTGGGACCTGCACCCACGATGATAACATCGCTCTCGGCGTACTCCTCGAACTGACGCAGGAAGCTCCCGACGATGGCCCTGGTAACGTCCTTCTCATTTACAGGCGAAAAAACCGGCATCTTACCTCCCCTTTCTTCGTATCAACCGAGTATCTCTTAGCACGAGTACTCTGTAACATAGGTTTTGACTGACGTCATTGCGAGGCCGGGGGATAGCGACCACCGGCGCTGGTAAGCCGCAGGCCGAAGCAATCTCCTAGTGGCGCGCCGAGATTGCTTCGCTATCGCTCGCAATGACGTTGGGCCATTTCCTGTGTTACAGACCACTAGTCGTTTCTGCAAGTTCATGTCAAGAGGCCAGAATCCCTTGTAGGTCTCGCAAGGCCTCCAGGGAAAAGTACTCCAGGATAATCTCGGACACCCCCAAGCCCGCCAGCCTCTTTTTCTTCTCCTCCAGGTCATAAGGACCGCACACAGCGAAGGAATCTAGAAGCTCCTCCCTGGTTACCCACTCCTTGTCCAGGCCCATAACTTCAAGGACCTGAACGGGAAAGCGGGGAAGCAGGTCGTCCAGGTAGGAAGCCAGCTCCTCGCGGGAAGTTGAATAGGGCAGCCAGGTGGCCAGCGGAACGGGCTTACCGAGCCATCCAAGCGCCTTCTGCAAGAACGGCCGGCGCGCCGAAATGGTCAGCACGCCGTCGGCCAGACGTCCGCCCAACTGGAAGCCCACCTTATCCATGGCCGCGATCCATATGGGCAGTCTCTCCTGGCTGGACCTGGAGGCGAGACGCACATCTCGAATGGAGAAGGCGTCTCCTTGGTGACATATCTTCCTTCCTAGCAGCAGGCCACCGATGACTTGAACGGCCTCCTCCAGTGCAGTCTCCTGTGGCGTCAAGCCCAACTGCTTGAGGAACTCTGGGATGCCCTTTCCCAAACCCAGGTCCAGCCTTCCGCCGGAAAGGATATCGACCGTCGCAGCGGCATGGGCAGTGACCACAGGAGAGCGAGTATAAGGGTTGGTCACGTCCACACCAATCCGAATCTTCTCGGTGCTCAAAGCGATAGCAGTTGCCGCCGTCCATAATTCCCACGGGGTCGCAAACATATCCCGGACCCAGATGCGATGAAAGCCGCATTCCTCAAGGCTCCTGGCATGCTCCGCGATCTGGGCCGGGGGGCAGCGGGGGGACAGCTCGGCGCTGATGAGCATGCCTAGCACCTGACCGATGAAACGCCCAGATGCTGACTCACCACGTCCATGGCGCAATACTTGCCGCACATGCTACAGGCATCGCTGGTCGACCCACGACGCGAGCGCACCTCCCGTACCCGCTTGGGGTCAAGCGCCAGGCGGGCCTGGGTTTCCCAGTCCAGGGCTTTGCGAGCCCTGGACATGTCCAGGTCCCGCTGCCATGCCCCCTTGATTCCCTTCACAATATCCGCAGCATGTCCGGCAATGCGGGCAGCCATAACCCCTTCTCTGACATCCTCCAGCTCCGGCAGACCCAGATGCTCTGCGGGCGTCACATAGCAAAGATAGTCCGCCCCGGCCATGGCAGCCAGGGCACCCCCAATGGCCGAAGTGATGTGGTCATAACCAGCAGCGATGTCCGTGACCAGCGGGCCAAGGACGTAGAACGGGGCCTCCCGGCAGAGACGCTTCTGGAGCTGCACGTTTGCGGCTATCTGGTCCAGGGGCACGTGGCCGGGGCCCTCCACCATAACCTGGACCCCGGCATCCCTGGCCCGGTCCACCAGCTCGCCAAGGGTCAGAAGCTCCTCCACCTGGGCGCGGTCTGTGGCATCTGCGAGACAACCGGGACGCAGCCCGTCCCCGAGGCTCAGGGTGACATCGTAACGGCGGGCTATTTCCAGGAGGCGGTCATACTGCTCGTACAAGGGGTTCTCTCGCTGATTGTGAAGAATCCAGCCCGTCAGGAACGCGCCGCCGCGAGAGACTATGTCCACCACCCGGCCCTGCCGCTGGAGCCTCCCCAGAACCGCTTGGGTGACCCCGCAATGAACGGTCATGAAATCGACCCCATCCCGGGCCTGTTCCTCAATGGCCTCAAAAAGCTCATCTGGCTCCAAGCTGACGATAGCTCCGTGTTGCTCAATGGCCTTGATGGCCGCCTGATAGATGGGGACCGTGCCCAGGGGAACCGGGCACTTCTCAACGATATAGTGCCTGATAAGACCAATATCCCCACCGGTGCTAAGGTCCATAATCGTATCGGCACCGGATTCCAGGGACACGGCCAGTTTCTCCAGCTCCTGGTCGGGATACGGATAGTCGGTAGAAGTTCCCAAGTTGGCATTGACCTTGGTGCGCAGGCCCTTACCGATGCCAGAAGGCGTCAGCCCCCTGTGCAAAGGATTGGCCGGGATGACTACGGTCCCCTCAGCCACACGCTCCCGCACTTCTTCTACCCCCAGACCCTCGGCCTCGGCCACCGCCACCATGGCCGGAGAAGTCTGGCCTTTGCGGGCCAACTCCAGTTGGGTCATGGCCCCCCTCCTGAACAAAAGAGACCAAGAGCCTCGTCTCGGTGCAAGGTCTTGGCCTGCTCTGAATACCGCTTCCCTACGCTAGCATTACCGAGATCAGGTTCTTAGGGTCGGCCCGCGCCGGCGGACCTCTCAGCTACGAAGCACCCCTAGCGGCAAAAACTATTCTACTGGAAACATGATACCCCAAGACACTGCCATTTTGCAACAGCACGCACACACACCAGCACGCACACACACACTTGAAATAAGAGGACATTTCCAAAGAATTTTGACACGGAGTTGAGAATAGAATTGGAATGCTGACAGCGTTTGAAATTCAAGGCGCCACCGCGTAGAATATATTGATGTTATTTATTGCGAAAGGAGGTTTGTCGTGATGCCTCATCAAGAAGCATGTGATGAACACGAGCACAGGATGACACGCGAGGTTCTTTCGTAAATGCGAAGGGGGTCTGCGGCGAGCCTTTGGCGCAATTGGGGGTTCAGAGGGACAGCCCCTGATTACCCCGCCAAACGCAGGACTGCGATAGTGAAAACGTCCAGGGCGTGCCAAGAGTTGAGCAACTGTTTTGGAGGTAAGGCAAGATGGGAATTCTCAGTTGGCTCCTGCTCGGATTGATTGCAGGCGCCGTTGCCAAGCTATTAATGCCGGGCCGTGACCCGGGTGGACTAATCATGACGATCCTTCTGGGTATCGCCGGAGCCCTCCTGGGCGGATTTCTGGCCAGTCTGTTCGGGCTGGGCGGAGTGAACGACCTGAGCTTCATGTCGATATTGATCGCGGTGGCTGGGGCGCTGCTGCTCCTGGTCATATTCCGGAGGTTCCGTCATCGGCGTTTAATATAGTGACACCTGCGGTTTCGAGTTAGGCCAAGTTGCAAAGAGGGCAAGCCTGAGACGGACCTCTGCCCCGTGTCGAACGACCAGGGGTTAGACGGGCGACGGGCCCGTCTCTACGGCGTGATTCGATTTTGGGCAGTCCCATTCGGGACACGCAGTACAACAGACAGAACCAAAGTGAGAAGCGTTACCTCCTTTTGGCTCTGCGACAATGCAAGAAGCCTGGTCCCCAGGGGCTGGATGGAGCTCCAAATACGGCCTTTTGAACCCCCTTCGTGGTCATGCACTATGGTGTCCACGAATCGTCCGAGCAAATTCGGCGCTGGGCTAAACCTAACGCCGGATTTATTCGGCAGACTGCATTGGCATCCTAAACCATGCATGACCATCAAGAGGGTCTTGTTAATTGAAGAAGGGGCCCCCCTGGCTGGCTTGTACGATGAACCCTTAACCCCTATACTGATTCTTACGCATCTGTCCCCACTTGACTGCAGGCACTGACATGGTAGAGAACGTAAGAAAAACAGCCATATTCGTCGCGCTAACCTACTTCTTTAGCTACTCCCTGGCCAATGTCTATCTTGCCCTGGGGGGCAAATGGGTCCAACCCGGTTCCACCATTATTGCTCTGGCCTACATGTTTATCCCCATGATCATGGCCATCGTGATCCAGCGGTTTATCTACAAGCAGCCTGTGAGAGGGCCATTGGGCATCTCATTCAAGTTCAACCGGTGGTTCCTGGTGGCCTGGCTACTTCCTCCCGCCATAGCCTTTGCCACCCTGGGCGTAAGCCTGCTCTTTCCGGGGGTACAATATACTCCGGGGATGGAGGGAATGTACGAGCGGTTTCAGTCCACGCTCACGCCGGAACAGATAGAAGAGATGAAGAGGCAAGCCGCTGGCCTGTCGGTCCACCCCGTGTGGCTTGGCCTGCTGGAGGGGCTCATAGCCGGCATTACAGTCAACGCCGTGGCCGGCTTCGGCGAGGAGCTGGGGTGGAGAGGACTGCTCCAGAGGGAGTTGAGCTATCTGGGCTTCTGGAAGGCCTCCGCGGTTATAGGGTTAATCTGGGGGCTGTGGCATGCTCCGATCATCCTGCAGGGACACAATTACCCCCAGCACCCCCTGGCGGGTGTGGGGATGATGACGGTTTTCACTCTGCTCCTGTCACCCATTTTTAGTTACATCAGGCTCAAGGCCAAATCGGTCATCGCCGCCGCCATTCTTCATGGCACGCTGAACGGCACGTTCGGCCTGGCGGTCTTCCTCATCAGGGGAGGAGACGACCTTACCGTGGGCGTCACGGGACTGGCAGGCTTTGTGGTCTTGGGCCTGGCCAATATTGCTTTTGTGGTCTATGACCGGGTCTGGGCCAAGGAGCGCCTTATAGCGTCATAACCGAAGGAAGATATCTCAGAAGAATCAGATCCGAATAATGCGCACGCCCTTTTTCTTGTACGCTTCGAGATGGCTGTCGGTTGTATAAATGACAGTGGCGTCTGTAGAAAGAAATGCTGCAAGGATAAGGGCATCCACCGCGGGGATTCCCAAGCCGTGTGAAAGATTTGCGCCGGAGAGCAAATTGTCTTGACTATTCAGCCAGGACAGGTTGCAAAGCGCGCTGATTCCCTCTCGTAGAGTATCTTCCGCCTCTGCGGTGATAGCCCCTCTTCTCGCCAGTCGGGCGAGTTCGAAGAGTGTCAGGCAGGAGACGGTCGCATCTTCGCCTTCCATGACCTTCGACCATATTTCCGTTGCCTCCGCGTGTCCTTGAAGGAGCCTCACAAAGTAGCCCGTATCAAGGCCGATCAAGGTCTTCTCTCCCCAAGTGAAGGTGCTCAAGTGCGTCAGGGCTTACACTGGTCTTTCCTACCAGCTTCAGAATCTTCTTCCCAAGCTGCCCGCGCTTCCTCTCCTTAATAAAGAATTCGATAGACTGGGCGACGACAGAAGAAACCGACTTCCTTTCATTCGTCGCAACTCTCTGTATTTCTTTTCCCATCTCATCGGGGATGTGGACCGTAATGCGCATGTTTCTGGCCTCCCTACGCAGTAGCATAATATATGAGCATAAACATGTCAACGGCGGCGTGTAGAGAGATGATATGTCACGTCCCTAGGGATTGCCCCTGATAAAAGGCTTCGGGTGTCTCCCCTGGCCGATTACTGACAGCAGGCGAGAGGCGTTGCCAAGCCACTTCTAACTTTCAGGCTGGCACGGCATGTTATAATGAGGCGTGAGCGAAACAAACGGCGACAAGAGCTACAAGCTAATTGCTTCCAACCGCAAGGTCTTCCACGACTACAGTATCGAGGACACCATGGAGGCTGGCCTGGTGCTTACCGGGACAGAGATAAAGTCCATTCGGCTGGGCCGGGTTAGTCTGAGAGAGGCCTATGCCAGGGTGGATAAGGGCGAGGCGTGGCTGATAAACGCGCACATTGCCCAATATCCCAGCGGCAACCGGTATAACCACGAGCCTACTCGCGACCGGAAGGTCCTTCTCCACCGGAAGCAGTTGGCCTGGCTGGCGGGCAAGGTCCGTGAGAAGGGCTATACCCTGGTGCCGCTGAAGTTGTATATTAAGCGCGGATTCGCTAAAATAGAACTGGGCTTGGGCCGCGGCAAGCGCGCTTATGACAAGCGTGAGGCGATTGCCCAGCGAGATGCCCAGCGCGACATAGAGCGAGCCTTGAAGGTTCGCGACTAAACATGTGGGGACGAGTGGTTTCGACGGAGGGAGGGGATCACAGAAACGCAGGCGGAGGCGCCATCAACCTCCTTAAACTGGTGGCAACGGCTATAACTGCCGACAATAGACTAGCTCTAGCCGCTTAAGCGGTTAGCGTCTCCCCTCGCTTCCCCCCGATGGGTGAGGGAGAGGCGCCGATTAATCGGGGTGCGGTAGCCCAGACGCAGATAAGGGCTGCCAAAGACACATCCGCTGGCTTCGGGAAACTTCGCCGGTCGAGGTTTTCGGGGCAAGATCAAAGGGCCGGATAAGCCTGTAGTGGTTCTGGATATCCTTCTTTTGGACGGGGAGTTCAACTCTCCCCCGTCTCCACCAACTTTTCTTGCGCATAGCGTACATTACACCTAGTATTTCTGCGAACTATCGCCGCGTATCCGTTTTATAGCACGCAATGCGTCTCGTTGCCACATCAGTCTGAACTCGCTGCCACAGGCCCGAATCCTCCAACTCCCCCAAACTCGATTTGTTTGCCTGGAAAGCTCGCCGGGACACCTTCAGGGTCTTGCCCAGAACGAAGCTTGGGCACCGGAAAGTTGCATTGACAATGTTACAGTTCTCAAAACTCAACAAAGCCAGTCCTCTCGACAGTTAAGCCCGGAAGGCCACAAGGTTTGTGACAGCCATGAAGTCGAGAATTGCATCCACATTTACAACAATTGACATCAGCAACCGCAAGGAATAACGTTCAAGTATCTAACTGTCCAAGAGGCAGAAAGCTGACGTGGGGCCAATCACTCTATTCGACAAATCGTTTATTCAATCGCTCAGTGTGGACGAATCAGTTTGGTTTGACCATTTCTTCCTGACCAATGTCTGTCCACTCTTCTATGTCGAGACATTGGCAGACCTGGAAAAGCCGGTACGGCAGGGGCGCACACCAGAGAGGGAGGTCGCCATAATAGCCGACAAGTTTCCAGAGATGCATGGCGCACCGAATGCCTTCCACAGTGACCTCTGCATAGGCAATCTGCTAGGGGAGGCCGTGCCTATGTCGGGGCAAATACCTGTCGCTGGCGGGAAGCTTGTAGACTCCGAAGGAGAGAGGGGGGTCGTCTACGAGGAGTCCCCGGAGGCCGAATCTTTCTTCCGTTGGCAAAAGCAAGAGTTCGGGGAAATTGAACGACGATATGCTCGGGTATGGCGTGAAGCATTATCGGGTCTGGATCTCAAGAACGCCGCAAAGAGCCTACGCTCGTTAGGTGTTGAATTCGAGAGTTGTAAGACACTCGAACAAGCCAAGACGATGGCAGAACAGATAGTACGCGGAAAAAGTGATTCTTTCGGCCAAATGAACTTGATATTAACGTTCTTGAATATCCCTCGCGAGTTAAGTCACCGAATCCTAGGGCGCTGGAGCACAGCGAAATCTCCTGGACTGGTTGAATACGCCCCATACGCCGCATACGTCTTGAGCGTTGAAATCTTCTTCCTACTGGCGTTGAAGTCGCACCTGATCTCTAGCGATCGCCCATCTAATCGTGTTGACATGGCCTATTTATTCTACTTACCTTTCTGCATGATGTTTGTTTCAGCTGACAAACTACATCGACTATGTGCACCTCTGTTCCTACGAAGCGATCAAGCATTCGTATGGGGTAAGGACCTGAAGGCAGGGTTACGTGAACTAAATGAATACTACTCTCGACTTCCTGTGGCTGAAAAGGAAAAGGGTATATTCTCTTTTGCTGCCGAGCCGCCAAAAGAGGGCGAGTTTTTCGTTGCCGAAATTTGGGACCGGCATTTCCCAGGTTGGCGCGAGCCGAGGTCAGCGGAGCCTTCAAGCAAGAAACTTGACGATTTACGGCTCAGAGAAAGGATCAACAAGATGGCCGACGCTCCTGAGCTGCGTCCACATGAGCTTGCTTCCGATCCACCAACGGAGACACGTCACTTGGTGGTACGACGTACCATACGAAAAGTGAGGGGTTCTTGGCATCAAGTTCCAAGAAGGTCAGCATGAGACGCAAGCGCTCGCTGAAGCAAAAAATAGGGTAGCGAGCCACTCTCAGGAAGGATGATCCGCAAGATCGTGGTGAAGTATAAGAACCGGGCCGGCATTACCAAGAAGGCCAGCTGTCACTCTTTGAGGCATACCTTCGCCACGGCGAAAGCGGAGAAAGGCGTGTCCCCTTTCCAACTCCAGCAGTGGTTGGGGCATGCGAATCTGAACACCACCCAGATTTACGTACATATGGGCCGGCAGAATGCCCGGAAGGTCATGGAGGCCACCAGTCTATGAGACGGAAGTGCTCCCCTACCGGACGCCGGCCAGGACGCCCCAAACGCCAAGCCCCTGATGAGTTCAACGCCGGGGTCATGAGCATCCTACAGTGGGCGACCAACTTGAAACCGATGTCGCCACAGCGGCCTTGGGGCCATTAGGAGGCCTCTTGTATTATCGCCATGCTCTGGCAGTTACCCTACGCAGGTTTGAACTAGGACGCTGATGGCAAAAAGAATCAGCAACAAGCCGGTGTGCCCTTTGTTCCAAGAGAAAACTAGAAGCGGCCGCAAATCCTAAGGCCCCGTGATAGCGCTGAATGGCGTGCTGTGTTCGTCCAGTTTGAACTACCATGATATAATAACGTAGTTTAACATCGGCCACCCTACATTATGCGTGAAAGAGAGTCCAGAGAACACCACGACCATCCGCAAAGAACCGAACAAGCAACGCTGCCTTACTGTCGAGCTGCCCGTTTTCCCGGAGAAGAGGAGGCTGGACGCTCTTACCATGCGGCCCAACGCCTCATCCGTGACCCTTATGTAGACCTCTCCGCTTACCGCCTCCAGCTAAACCACATATGGCATGTGTCCATTGTCGGGCCTACCACCCCACCGGCGGATATCGCCAAGAAGATCGAGGATATCCTCGCTCAAGGCGAACCTACCAGTCTTCCACCGGATATCCTGGCAGTGCTCTTGGCCCGAAGGAAGCAAGTGCTCTCCCCCGGCAGTACCTGGTTTGAGCGCCATTATCGGCCAGGCAGGAGAATCTGATTTTCCCCAAACATGACAGCCCATTACCCCCTGTTGGCCATATCCGGTATAATGACACCAAGCCTCGTGCTTAAGATTGGGGGCCGTTGGAAGAAGAGCGTCTTATTTCGCTCAAAGAAGCGGCGGCCCGCAGCCGACTCAGTACCGGATTTCTTCGAAGACTGTGCAGGACAGGACAAATCAGGGCGACCAAGGTGGGCCGGGATTGGGTCACAACCTGGCGGGCTGTTGCTGAATACCTGGAGGACGTAGAAAAGCGGAGTAGAGACCCGCTGAAGTATAGAAGGACTTGAACTTGTTCCGCATGCGGAACTATAATAGAGCCACCGAGAGGTGGTCTTTTTGCTGCCTTGCGGGAATCTTGCTAAGGAGGCCGTTATGGCAGGCGGTGGCGAAGGAGGCTAAGCCTCCCCTCAGAACCCGGCCAGGTCACCAGGACCAGCGGACGGTATACGGGGTATCTATGTTTGGCTTGTGCACGTCAAAGCGCACCAGGGTCTTCCCTCCGGCGAGCTTCATAACCGGCAGGGGAACTTCCAGCCCATCGTACTGGAGGATAGCGTAGAGGCACGGCCGTTCCCTCGGGAATACGACGCTCCGAATCATGCGCTTTGTTGGATGGTCAATCCTTGTTTCCAGCCACTCCTCGTTCTTTGTAAACCCTACCATGGCCTTTCTAACGACCTCGAAGGCTATCGTTTCGCCCTTCCCCATCGATCGCTTGAGATTAACCACCAGGTGCCGGTAGCCACCATCCTTGAAGGAATCATCGAGCCTGCCGGCGTTGTTATCATAGTGGGTGACCACCACCCCATCTCCCCACATGTGATCCATGATCGCCGAAACACCATCCTGCAGGAACCGGATTTTTTGAGTCCGCTGAAACGTGGCACTTATCCCCATCGGGTCGTCCAGAGTGAGTGTGGCATCATAGTCGAGAATCTCATAGGGACTCGTCAGCAGGCCACCAGGAAGCAACCCCCCTTTGAGTCGGGGGGAGCTTGAGATCAGGGCATAAGTGCTATTCGATACGAATGGCGATGGCGCGAGCGGGGTCGATTGCATAAGGGCTCTTATAACATAATATGCACTTAATGTCAATATACTCTACGAGATGAGTAGCTAGATATCCTTTATAGCAGGCATTGTAGGAATGATAAAGAGGCCGATCATTCCCTTATATCGCAGTTTGGAGCCAAGATAAGTCGGTGCTCAAGAACGCCTTGACCACGGTGCAACGCCTAAGCGCCAAAATGATTGACGGGTCCGAAGATGTGACAGGGCACTCAGGCTGTCTTGCCTAAGGAGGCCAAAAACGAGTAGGATAGCGGGGAGTTGCACACCAAAGAATTCTCTGCTTACCCACGGTAACTTCTTAAGCTACTACCGGTGTGAGATTAACTACAACTTGATCAAAGTGGTGAGGGGCTTCAGTGGACTATTCGATACACAGTAGATTAGCTGAATTGATGGAGCGGGGCAACACGCTTCTAAGCGATTTACGGAGAGATCTGCAGGCGCTCAATACCCCGGGTAGCGATCTTGTTGGGAGTCTGTTAGCCGAGGGCGCCGGGAAGGTCGTTTCAGAACTGTTGGGTAGTCGAAGAGCCCAGGGCTACGGGAGAAAACTCGCACACACCTTGCTGCGCCAAGAGAAGAGCAAGTCGCAGCAAGCGATTCTTGGCAGGTATTACGGTCATTACCGCAACTGGTTCGATGAGGTCGTGGGCCTTCTGTCGCAAGTTTCCGTATTCAAACCGAAGCTCGTGGCCCCTGGCAATAGCAACGCTCTCGCGAGCCGGGTCGGCCAGGCCGAAAGCTTCAAGAACTTAGACACACGCATACGACATGTTCTCAGACAACTTGAGCATTTTCGTATCCAGAACCTCGTGTGGAACTCAACACTACCCAAGGACAATCCCATGCCAGCGAAACACGTTCAGTCGTCCCTTCCTCACAGCACGATAAGCACAACCAGTCAATTGAAACCCGTTGTGAAGCAAGGCGTTGCACGTACCGGTAAGGCGCCTCAGCCCAAACGGGAGATCATGTATTTCAACTGCTTCATAAGCTACGGGCAGCCCGACCTGAAGTTTGCCAAGAAGCTCTGCGCAGATTTGCAGACTAAAGGAGTTTCCTGCTGGCTTTACGATGTAGACAGTATGCCAGGACAACGCACGTCCAAGGAGATCTCAGCTGCGTTGAGTGCAGCAGAGAAGGTAGTGGTGCTCTGCTCAGCAAACTCCCTGGTGAGAGACGGCATCCTAAAGGAGATCGAGAAGTTAATAGACGAAACGCCGGACAAAATCGTCCCCATCTCCCTGGACGAACTCTGGAAACACACTGGATTCAAGATCATCCGAGGCTCACGGGACCTGAAGCCTTTCTTGCTCGACCGGAACTACGCGGACTTTGCGAGCAAGCGGAGATATCCAGAGAACTTGGACAGGCTTCTAATGGGGCTAAGGCGACCTTAAATTCCTGCGGATTAGACATACGCAATATGAAAATTGAGTCTGCTTCATTGCGCCTGGTCGGGGGTTCCAACCTATTGGTCTCGGAAGGGGTTACCTGGTAAGGGGTACAATGATCGCCTCATGTGTCAGAAGGGCAATGCTGTTGGCCCGTTGAGAAGGGGTCAGGTGCTGGGCGAAAAAGCACTCCATATACTTCACTCACTCGAATATTGTGAGCCTCTCGATTTTGACTAGCTATGGAGCGAATCGTATCTTTGTTCCAGTGACACGGTATTGTTAGGACGCTTAGCTCCATCATTGATTAATGATCGATAATAACATGGCATTATCCCCTAGTCAAAACGAGGTTCAGGAAGTGTCAACGTCGGTCTACTCTTGGTTCTCCCTCACAAAGCCTGCTTGCAAAACGCATTGCAGTAATCGCAGGTCTCGCCACACACTTCGTTTGCACATTCATGTAACTGATTGTCAAACCAGTAGCTCAGGAAGCCTTCGAGCTTCTTATTGTCGATCTCATGACAGTGGCTAAATTCCAACTCGCTCTCTCCCGATAGGATGGTTTCCAAAGGCTTCCACAGAGCGAGCAGATTGCCGTCCCACGATCTCCTCACATAGGCCTCAGTTGTCCCAAGGATATACTGGGTTGTACCCGTTCTTCCGGTTACTTTGAAGTGATTAATGCCTAAGCCATGGTAAAGCCGAATGTCCTCGGGACGGATAAACAGTGCCTTTAGCCAAGAAGATTTGTCATTTCTGGATGGGATGCAATAGCCCATCGGGTAGCGATCCAAAAGCTGGTCATCCTCTATACTTTCATTCTCGCTATGGCACAGGTAGCAGCTATCCCTGTATATGCAATGTGTTGTATAGGTCTTAGCTCCCTCGTTGCCACCTATTGCGCAGAACTCGTTAACCATCAAGTTGAGCACAATTCCGCTTTCATTGCAGTAACTTGAGGCGCTCTTCAAGAATCTAATTGATCTGTTTTTTAGGAGGTTGCTGCACACCGCTGTGATGCCGAACCTGTGCTTCCAAGCTTTGATTTGAGTTACAGCGTCAATATGGGCGATTGTACTCACTTCTAGTCCGATTGTCTCGGAGGCCTCTCTGACAAGGCCTGCTAGTATAGGGTTCGTGACGGTTACTGTCTTTACGCCTATTCCATCCAGGAACTGTACAAAATCGATTATTTCTCGCTTGTTAGACGTGATAGTTCTCTTTGAACCGGGATACATAGAATTTAGCGTGTAGTTGAACTCGATTCCAGCAGCGTTGCATCGTTTCACATAGTTCTCTATGTACCGTTCCTCCACATCGGGCAGCCTGAAAGCGGGTCTTGCTGCAAGGCTTGCGTGCCGACGATCCGAGCCATAGAATTCCTTCACCTTGCTGTTGCTGCTGATGGTGTTCAGTTCGACCATGCCATCAATAAGACGCAGGTCAAAATTACACCCCACTTTGAAGTAACTCATTCCCATCTCCGCAGGAAGTGTGCTAGACATCGCTAGGAACGAAACCTCCTCTGCTCCATAACCACAGAGGAGTATGGATGTCTATGGGCAAGATCCCGGTTCCGCTCAGTAATTCCTCCCACGCTTTGCTTACCAGCTCTTGAATGTTAGCTGCTCCTTGCTTCTCCTCGCCTATCAAGCCAAGCCTGATAGACGCCTGTATAACATGCGTGTCCGGGGCAACATTGAGCGCATCTCTTCCGGTAAATCTGCCGTGCGTGTATTGCCCCATCACATATAACCAATAGTTACATATCTTGGGACCACTTAAGTAAGGGAAACCTCTCTTGTTGGTGCTCTGGACGTACTTCAAGATATCCGGAATATGCCAATCATACTGCGAGAACAAATTGCGGATATCACCGTCAAAACAAGAGCATAAGGTTCTACATATCGTTTGCCAGATTTCGGTGTGCTTGGTCGGCTGGATTGCGACTTTGTACTTCATTAGTGATTGCCTCAAGTATGCTTCGTCGACGCGTACCGCTTGTTTCGGAGCAAATATGTAGCGCGTTTCTGGATCGTTGTACGCCTGGGTAGCGTTCCGCCAGAGTACATAAGAGTCTCTTTGATAATTGAGCGCCATCGTAAGAGAGAAATAGTGGTAATTCTCAGCAGAATCCGCTGGCAAGCCTGGACGCGCGTCCTCAGGCATTACTGCGCCGCCCAGAAGCCCTTCCCGATGTAACCTGCGGAGAGTATTCACGGCAGCGAGAATGTCCTCACGATTTCGTTTTCCTCTTATTGGCACAAGCCATAGTGGAAACTGCTTGTCTGTCATAGGTGCCTTATTGTTCTCTCCGCGCCACCACAAAATTCAAAATAGGTAACTCGAAGACTGTCATCCCCAAGTTCTTGGCCGCCTCGCTTATCGCCGGCGATATCTTTTCCCCGACGATATTCTTGCCGTGGATAGTCTGGCTATAATGGACAGAGAACCCACATATGGACATCAGCTTACTGAGCTCTTCAATAAGAAAGGTAAAAGAAAAGACCTCCGCTAGCGAACCATCGCTCATTTTGAAGCCAGTCTTGTTCCTATTAGGATCTGCTCTGAGCCCATCTGACCAGCAACGGGATGGCGAAGTGAAGATGAATTTCCCCCCTATTTGTAACACGCGCCTGATCTCACAAAGAGCTGCGGGATACAGATATGGATCGGCTAAGGAAGCTACGGCAACATCAAAATACTGATCAGGGTAGTTAATGTAGCGAGCGCTTGAAACACGGTTATTGTTGGTCATGCCAAGCGCTACCATGCTCGCGGAGATGTCTATACCCGTGTAATCGATATCTGCTAAAGGTAAGAGGTTGGTGAGCCAGCCTTGTCCGGTCCCTATTTCAAGGCACCTGTTTGAGCGGCTTATGTGCTTCTCTATGGCGTCTAAGAAGTACTGGTAGGACAGATCATGAAAGTTTCTAGTTGTCATTCTGTATTCGTCAGAATACTCTGGAGATGCTTTCGTGTAGCCCTCCGTGTTTACCTCGTCGACGACTTTTGGGCGCGGGAAGTAGCGGGACGTGCGCATAAATGCAGTTAGTGAAACATGAAGGTTTGATGCAGCGGCATCAGGAGAACTTCTGTCGACTCTGAGGACTATATCAGATGCCAGAGGGTTTGTTGCCGAGTAGTATTCGCTATCCTGCACTATTCGCTCTCTGCGAGAGTACTCGCATGCACCGACCGAAGGCACCTCGTCGGGAGCGACGATAAGCACGGAAATACTGTTTGGCACTTTCTCTTGTATCTTGAAGTGATTGAGGGGGTGTACCTCCTTAATCGGGGTCACGCCTGCTTCCAGTAGATCATCTATTGACTTCTGGCTCATTGCATAAAGATTGCCATAAACTTCGTCAACCGACGGCACCTCGCCTTTTCTAAACATATCGACTATTTTGTCACGGCTTACAAATAGGTACTCCTTGTCTCCCTCCCCCCGTCTTCTCGCACGGGATGTGTATGAGACGGGTCTCGCATATACATCCCCATGCCGGCTAAGCAGGGCGTCTATGATTGTTGTCTTCCCAATTCCACTTGCACCGCCCACAAGGGTCAGGTGCGGTGTTACAGCTGGTAAATCGCTATGTTCAAGATGTTCAAGGAATACCATGTCTATCGACCTCAATGGAAGTAGAATAGCACATCTTTGCTGATAGGTCTCATGCAAAAGCCGCACGATGCGCAGCTTGTTACAAGGTTCATTTGCTCAGGACAAATAAGGCCTCGTCGGTCATTGCGGCGATGATTACTGGCCTCTTGCGCATCTACATAAACATGGCTTCGTCTCCAGCTAGACGGGGGCATCTCTGCCATCGTTGGGTCCCAAGACCCAAATAGTTCCACGTTCCCTAACGAGACAAACCTTTGAAGGCTCGGGACAATTTCAGTAATGGTCCATGAACGAGTGTAGGCCCAGAACACCGTGTCCTTGGCTCTCCTAGCAACACTTGTCCAGAATTCAACGTAGTCAGGAGAGAAAAAGTCACCAGAAGAATGCAATCTGACGGCGCGTGGTTCTTTGCAACCCGACAACTGTTCCACAATGTTGTCGTAGAGCGCCTGAGGTTGGTTAATGACCATCCACCAGTTCTTGGCCCAGTCATCGACAGGAAACAGATCTGTCCTCGGGTCGGCGTTGTAGCAATGTTCCAAACACCAGCCTGATGCGCCGGGGCAAGTAGCAACGGCCGGCAGGTTCCAAACAAAAACACTCCCATAAAACTTGCCCGTAGTTCCAGTTTTCTTGTTACCTGGTGACAAGTGGACACCCCGAGGCTTTTCTGGAGAAGTCGGCTCTAGACCTCGTAATCTGGACAGGAATTCCCTTCTCCAAGTGAGCAGCTTCTCGGAGGGGATGCACCTTTCTTTCGTACTCATAGCGTACTCTTTACTACGTACCCTTTTCGCCGTTAAGTTAGAACAGCCTGATGGTCAATCGCGTCAGGTGCGAATTCAGCTCCGTCATACCGGTCGAGACTGTTTCCTCAGGTTTGAGCTTAAACTCGCACTGAAACATGATGGATGCGCCATAAGACGTGCTTTGACTTCTTCTTGGTCCGTAAGTGCGCGCACTTGATAAGCAGGTCAAGATCGTCGCGTCGCTGGCACTACCCGCCTGGTTGATGGACACTAAAACTTTGCGAGATAAGAGTGTCTATGACGTCCCGTAGATATTACACCTTATGCCGATAAAATTCATCTGGTTGACACCTAACACTGAGCCGACGCCAACGGTCTGGCACTGGCAAGCCTTCACCAGCCGGCTTGTGCTAGAATGGCTGGATTCTGGGAACTCGCGCCAGCAGTTTTGCAAGAATAGAACATGGGCCAGTTTCCTCTTGAGCGAGCAGAACGTTGAGGCAGGATTCAAAGAGGCAGGCTTGGCCAGCTCGGTAAAGGTAGAGACTCGGGCGGTTCCTCAGCACAGACATCAAGGCTACGCGAAGCTAACTCTCATTTCGGTGCGTCGTTCGGACGGTGCTTAGGGGTTCTTCGTACCAGATACACCGAATTTCACCTTTTGTAACCTGGATGTAGGCTTGTTCCTAAAGAGAACTCGACAGCAAGAGCTACTTGGGCGACTGGTGATCGTAGCTTGAATCCTTTCAAGGTCCTATTGCTCTCTGCTGGTAGCTCGACGGGGCACGCCAATGCAGTTGGTCCTGCCACACGTCGTAGCTAAGGCGTTTCTGCTCACCAACAGACTTTGAACGACTTTAAGCAGGTGGATCCCATCCCTCCCCCGTCTCCACCAGCTAGCGTTGCGAAGCCCACAGGTATTGCCGGCCCCGAGCCCCTTCGGGGTCGCCATCTCCTTAGGGCAACCGCCAGCAACATTCGGAAGTCCCCACAATTCCCTTCTTTTCATGAGTCACCCAACCGAGCAATCAGCCGTATTCTTCGGCGAAGGATCACGACTGATGTGGAAGGGAATCGCTCGTTTGTGCCGTCGTAACGGACATCCCAATATTCGTTCAGTTATTATAAAATATGGGCACGATTGAATTTAATATGGGGGGGCGTTCGCTAGACAATCGGACGCCTCTTCTTTATATTTAAAGTCTCACCACCGAAACCAGTTGATTAGATGGTAAACATACCGACGCTGGTGAAGCACCTATTACCGAGTCAGTCAAAGGAGGCATATAGCAATGCAAGCAAGTGAACTTATTGACGATCTGGTTGCAAATCTTACTGATTGGCGCGGGTCCACGTTTGCCAACATTAGAAGGATTATCCATGATGCTGATCCCGAAATAATAGAGGACTGGAAATGGATGGGGACTCCGGTCTGGTCCCACGACGGAATTGTCTGTGTTGCCAATGCCTTCAAAGACAAAGTGAAGCTAACTTTCCACCAGGGGGCGCACCTTGCAGACCCGGACAAGCTCTTCAATAACGGACTCGAAGGCAAACAATGGCGGACCATCGATATTTACAAGGACGATAAGATCAATGAGAGCTCACTAAAGACTCTCATCAATGCTGCCGTGGACCACAATCATGCGAAAGTGAAGACCGCTAACAAGCCTCGCGCGATACGAGGCGATGTACAAAAGAAACCAGCAAAATAGCACAGTCTATCTCGAAACGTACGCATGAAACGGCAAACATCCCGATGTTTGTTCAATGGTGAGGATCCTGGCAAATGGTTCACCGGCCCGCCGGGCAGCAGGGATAGAATAAACAGTGTTATCTTGCCGCAACGATTATATCCTGGCCAGGTCTCACCATAGGGCCAGTATAAAAAAGGCCGAACTGGTTGTCGGGGTTAGCTTGTCTGAATCGCGCCAACCCCGCCAGGACTGCCTGTTCAGCGCTCCTGCGGCCATGGGCGATCACTCGGGCTCTGGTAATACCTACTCCTTCAGTCACTTCTTGTATTTCAACGGCAACCCATTGCTTGGGGTAGTAGGTCCAGACGTCTTCGAGATTCGCTAGTTCAAGTGGTGCGCTCTCCTTACCATTTCCCATCGTGCCATCACTCCTTTCATGAAAAAAAGTTCATAACTGCCGGTCATTATAGCACTGCATCCAGGCCAGTCAACTTCAACCCTAGCAATTTTTCATGAAATCTACATTGACAGGAGCGGACAGTTTGGCACTTGAAATCGTTAGTACATTTATGTTAATTCGTGCCCCTGGACGGGCAACACCCGGGCTGTTGTCCTTTCCACCCGCCAGACCATGACGACATCATCGAGGTCGAAGTGCAGAAGGACGACGGCAAGCGTGTGCGCATCTCCACGCTGAACCTGGTGCGATCGATACTGGTGGGCCAGGCACAGATCGACAGAGTATGCGTTGTGCTACGCGACCGGGTCTGGGGAGAGGTCTATTCCGAGCTCAACCAGGCAGGAGGAACATGGATGGGTCTACAGTTGTATTACAGCGGCTATCTGCGCAGCAACCCCGACGCTGGCCCGGCAAACAACCTGGACAACCTGCCGAAATACGACCTGGATTGGAAGAACCCGCTCTACCGCAACCTCTACGATGGGACGTTCTATTTTGTCGAGGCTGACCTTTTGCCGGGCGGGTTGAAACATTACCTTTATCACCGCGCCTGGTACCTTCCCTTCGAGATCGACGTGGCCTATTCGGGAGATATTACCTCGACGAGCCTGCTCAACGGATATATGGTCTTGGACAAGCTGCAGGTGCCTCGCCCGTACATCATCGCTCTGGCAAAGTAACGGAGCGCCAAAAAAGGACGACAGCAACACTGCCGCCCGTAGTAGCGATTGGTGAATTGCTACAGCGGGAAAAGGGCCTCCAAAATACGTTCGAACATCGTTTGGTCGGTGAAATAGGCCCCGTGAGCCCGGTCCGGCATCGTGTCCCGCGTTGGCAGGCACACGTTCACAACGTCCCGGTAGAAATCGAGATGCCCGCTTACCGGGTCATGTTCATTCCAGAAATTCAGCCAGAGTGTGTGGTCAAGGAGCGCCTCCCCGGGCAGAAGAAGCACCTTTTCGTTGGCTTGGAGGTCCAGGTCTCTGCCCTTGAAACTGTATAGGTTCGCCAGTATCTGGCGCCGGACATACTGATCGTCCGGCGTGTGTTCCCTGAAATAGAAGGCTACCTTGTCCAGGGGGGAACCGAAGGTGATAAACCCCGCGATGCGAGAGGCGAGCTCTTTGTCCAAGCAACCTGCGTTCATCTGCACGTTAAGGCGGTTCAACGTGTCATAGGCTATGACGCTTCCCAGAGAGTGGGCGACGAAGATGACCCGCTCGTAGTTGGCCAGGAGCATCTTGGCTTTGGCGACAGCCCCCTCCAGGATCTTCTGGCGGATAGGGAAATAGGCAACCCGCTCGTCGGTGGTTGTGTATATGGCTATGTCTCCCACATAGTTCACCAGGATCGTTGATGCCTCCGACAGCAGCGCCCGAATCGGCCCCTGCAAGAAGGGGACCGGTGGGTTCCCGATCCAAGCGAGGACACGAATCGGCCAGCCCGCCATTCTAACGTACCAATCGTCAACGAACTCGCCGTTCCGGAAGGCACGGTGCCCCACCTCTTCATACCTGTCCACTATGGCCCGATTCTCGGCATAGAACTTGCTGGCGCCATCGGAGACCTTGACGAGCCAGCCGACCACATCCTGAAGGGATATCTGGCCTACCATCAGGTTTGCCCAGTAGTACTCGTAGAAGTCAATGGACGGAAGGTCGGAGCCGGAGGGATCCAATGACACGTAGCTGTCGACCCATCCGTCCGTTGGCCGGAACATCTGCCTGCCAGCTACCCCTGGACCTGCCTGCCTGGATTCCAGCACCCTCCAAAAGGTCCGGACAAAGGCGTCAAGCGTCTCGAATGGGCGCTGCTCCCCGATGCCGTGGAATAAGAGGAGAGCGGTCTTCCGGGCGACGTCCGAGGAGCCGCTTCTCTTCCCTAACGTCAACCCCATGCTGGTCCCGTCACGGCGCTCCCTTCAATGCCTCGCGGACCTTCTCCGCGGTTATCGGCAGGCTCTTTATCCGCACGCCGACGGCATCCCAGACAGCGTTGGCGATGGCAGGAGCCGTCGGGATAATGGGCGCCTCGCCGATCCCCTTGGCGCCGTAAGGGCCCAGCCCCTGCCCATCCTCCACGAGAATCGACTCGACGGTGGGAGCGTCCTGCGCCCCAGGCTGAGGATAAGGCGCCCCCCAAGCGCTGAGGACAACACCGTCCCGCCAGACGAGCTCCTCCAATAGCGCGTAGCCCATCCCCTGCACTGCGCCGCCCTCGATCTGGCCTGTGACCTCGGCTGGGTTGATCGCCTTTCCGATGTCATGCACGCTGGTGATACTGATCACCGTCACCTCGCCGGTTTCCGGGTCCACCTCCACTTCGGCCACCTGGACGGGGTGAAGGAACTCGATGTTCCCGTCGCTGGCAATCCCCTCGATAACCTTGCGGTCGGTGGGTAGGGACTGTCCGGGAAGTGAGGCGGCCGTCACGAGGTTGCCGCCGGTGGCCCGCAAGACCTGCTGCGCCACCCTGGTCAGCGCCGCCCTTTTTTCGGGCGTGCCCTTGACGAAGGCATACCCATCCTCGATGTCAAGGTCCTGGGGGTTAGCTTCCAGCATATCCGCGGCTAGCACCAGGAGCCGCTCGCGCATCTGAGCTGCCGCACTTCGGGCCGCCCCTCCCGCGCCATGCGTAGTGCGTGTCCCGGAGCTGCCGGCGTCGAAGGGCGCGCTGTCGGTGTCTATCGGGATGATCTGAACATCCGTGGCCATGATGCCCAGCTCCTCAGCCACCACTTGCGCTATCATAGTGTCAGAGCCGGTGACGTCGACGCATCCGGTCGTCACCGTAACCTTTCCCTGCTCGCTCATCTTCAATATCACTCCGGACGGTCTTCCACCAGTCTTCCACTGGCCAACGGCGATACCCCGGCCGCGATTCTTGGGTTTGGGCTTGCTTCCCCAAGCGCTGAAAACCGCCGCCCTGCGCAAGTTATCCTGGAGTGAAACCCTGCTGTATATCTCACCGGCGGCGCTCACGTCGCCATCACTCACCGCATTCTTGAGCCTCATCTCTACCGGGTCGATGCCTAGCTTTGCCGCGATGATGTCCATCTGTGACTCGTAGGCGAACGTTGGCTCGGGCGTTCCATGGGAACGAAAGCAGCCGCAGCTAATCTTGTTGGTATAAACGCACTGCGCCTCTAAGTCGAGGTGGGGGACGCGATACGGGCCGTTTATCATTTTTACAGCCTCAAAGGCGACCCAGGGGCCAAATTCGGCGTAAGCGCCAGTGTCGAAGACCATTCGCGCCTGCCTGGCGATCAGCCGTCCGTCCTGCAGCACGCCGGTCTTCAAGTGAATGATCGAGGCGTGACGCGGGCTCCCGTCGGCGAACTCCTCCCGGCAATCCATGGTCATTTTGACGGCGCGGCCTGACTTTTGGGCCAGCCGCGCACAGATGGGCTCTAGTCGCAGCTCATTCTTTGAGCCGAAGCTGCCGCCTACCGGGCCGGCGACCACTTTAACCATGCTCCTGGCAAGCCCTAGAATGTCCGCTACACCGTCGCGGACCTTGAAGACAGACGGCGACGCCGTCCAAACAGTCACTTTCCCTGAAGGCTCAACCTGGACCATAACCGTGTGAGGCTCCAGGTAGCCCTGATGGACCATGGGCGTACTGAAGGTGTCCTCGAAGACGTGGTCCGCTTGAGCGAAACCATCGTCCACATTGCCGCGCTTGATGCGGCTCACCGAACACACGTTTCCGTACTTGACAATATTGTCGATCGCTGTATCGTACCTATCGATCTCCTGGTGGATGAGAGGCGCCTTTGCCCCGAGTGCTTCAAGCGGATCGAAGATAGGCGCGAGCTCCTCATACTCCACTCGGACCAGTTGCAGCGCCTCCTCCGCGGTTTCCAGGTCTGTAGCTGCGACCGCGGCCACCCGCTCCCCGATGTAGCGCACCTTTTCCCTGGCTAGAGGAGTCTGGTCTTTGATGCACATGCCATGGCGCCCATCGGGAAAATCTGCGGCGGTGAGGACGGTCTTGACCCCGCGCAGACTCTTGGCGCGACTCGTGTCGATGGATGCTATCCTGGCGTGGGCCCAAGGGCTTCGCAGGACGCGACCCACCAGCATCCCCGGAAGATCAAGATCGCCTGTGTAAGCGGTCTGACCCGTGGCCTTAGCCAGAGCATCGATACGCGGTAGTGATTTGCCGATCAAGGAGTTCTTAGGCATAGTCCTCCAACTCGCCGGGTCCATTCCCATCGCTCAAGAATCAAGATAGAGGCATCCCGCCTGCTTGCTGGCGTTCAAAGTACACGTTACGGATGCCCTTGTCAAGTGAGTGAGTAATGGGCGCGGCGTGTTCGCTTGACAAGCGGGCTCAAGAGACCAATAATTGCCACAGTCACGAGAAAGATAGGCAACCGCATCCCGAGTGTTGAAAGAGGAATCTTAGTGAAACGGGTGCTGCTTGCGCTGCTGATGATAATCCAGCTCACATATGGTGGGGCCTGCCCCACGTGGCGAGACCTTAGATGAGGGAATCACTCAGGTTCCCCGGATGGCCTGCCAAACCGCCCCGTTCCGTGGCAACTCTGGTAGCCCTATGCCTTCTTCTGACGGCCCTCTTGCCTTTGTTCCACCAGGCCACCGTCCTGGCCTTGGCCACCTCTCTCAGGGCGGCGGCGTCCTTACGCGTCATAAAGGACTTCCTGACGTGGGTGGGCTTGGACCCTGTGTATGCATCGGTTTTCAATCGGACCATGGGCAATATCGAGGCCCAAGGTCTGGCTATTGCCGGACCCTTGGGCGATATCTTACACCAGATCGCCCCCGTGGTCTTCGCCTCTCCGGACAAAGTGATTCCGGGAGCTTGGGCGACGGCCCTGATAGGAGACGGTGTGTCGGTCCTGGCTTCAGCCACGGCAAGGGTTGGAACGAACGCTGTCTTTATCGGCGGGGGTCTGCTGCTGCTGGCTCTTGGCATGCGGCTCCGCCACAGCAGGCCGAGGCTTCTCTTCCTGGCGTTAGCTTTCCTGAGCGCGGCCGCACAGGCCAGAGGGTTGGTAGGTTTACTGCGACACACCTTTTCCCCAGAGGACCTGGAAATCATGGGGCTTTCCCATATCTTCACCAAGCTCTTTCCCATAGACGCCGGGACCTATCGTGATCTGGTGTCAGGGCCCTTGCTCTCCTCCCTGGCACCCTATCTTATACCAGGCGTCGTGGTCTTCGCTATCTACGGGGCCACCGTAGCCGTGGTGTTCTTCAGGATCAGGTGGGCCGGACGGCACAATGCCAAGTTTTCCCTGATGTTAAGGCGCATATGGCCCTCCCCGTTGCTTCTCCCCAGAAATCAGCTTGGCTACCAGGGCTTGACTGCACTGGCTCTTCTGGTCGCCGCGATCACATCGCCTGTTTTTCTCCCTTCCCGGGCAGATTACGACTTTCCGGTTGAGGAAGCCGGCGCGAGTGCTGTATTGGTTGACGAGACAGGCGCTCTGCCACCAGAGGCGGCTTCCTTCGAGAAGGAGGCCGCCATCGGAGGGCCCAGCAAAGTGGTCATTTCGGGCAAGGGTTACGCTTATTCCTATACCGTGAATGGGCGATCGGCAAGGATTAGGGGAATGGGCTACAATTCAATGTATTCCCACCTGCGGCTTAATGAAAGGGCCGCGCGGTATGATTGGGACTTCTCCGAGATGAAGGCAGACGGCGTAAACACGATCCTGGGGTGGGAACGGGAACAGTTCGATGAGCTAACTTTGGAAAAAGCCCAAGAATACGGCCTGGGAGTCGTTATGCCCTACCATCTCCAGGGGAATGGCGATTACGGCAATCCTGCCTATGAGCAAAAGGTTGAGCAGGATATCAAGGAATGGGTGAAGCGGTTTAAGAGCTACCCTGCTATCCGCATGTGGGGCATCGGAAACGAAGTAATCCACTACATGAACAATCCAGACGCTCCCCGGGCTAAGTCTTTCGCTCAATTCTACATCAAGCTGGCTGATGCCGTCCGCGCCATCGACCCCGACCATCCCGTGATATATCGGGATGCCGAAGACATTTACGTGGGACCTATCAGAGACGCTCTTCGAAGGGACGGTGTTCCGCGACCCTGGTTTGTCTATGGAGTTAACTTCTTCACTTACCGTATCTGCGAAGCCCTGGCCGGCTGGCCCAAGAAGGGCATGGATGCTCCTCTGGTAGTATCCGAGTTCGCGCCATCCGGCCTGAGCCCTGAAGACCGTCCCAAGGGCTACCTGAAGATGTGGCGCTGCATTGCGGAGAACTATCCCTCAGTCCTCGGAGGGTTTCTCTACGTCTGGACGACCAACGGCCCCGAGGCTATCGACCGGACCATGGGACTGATGGACGCGCAAGGTCTGCCCGTAGACCGCTCGTTCTGGACCATGGGGAGGGCGTTCTACCGTCATAGGGATGGTGCGTCTGGAGGCACGAGCGCCCCGCGCTAGTTATTTGGTTGGAGAGGGAGACGAATGCCAAACCTTGGAGAACCAGCTCCGGAATTCGAGCTGACTTCGGACCTGGGAAAGCAGACCCGCCTAACAGATTTCCGCGGGAGGAAAGTTATCCTTTACTTCTTCCCCAAGGCTGGCACCAAGGGGTGAACGGACCAGGCCACTGGATTCCGTGACGAATTCGAACGAATTGCAGGAGCGAATAGTGTAGTGATTGGCGTGAGCCCTGACTCTCCCGAAGAGCTAAGCGGGTTCCGCGCCACTTACAACCTTCCATTCGTCCTTCTCTCTGACCCGGACCACAGAGTGGCAGAGCTCTATGGGACTTGGAAAGAGAAGAAGATGTATGGCAAGACATACTTTGGCATCGCGAGAAGCCATTACGTTATCGACGAGGCAGGCAATATCGCTGGTGTTCAGATCGGTGTCAGCCCTGCAGACAGCGTCGAAAGCGCCACCGCTTCCGTGCTTGCCAGTTGAATACCCACTGATGACCAAGTCTCCTTCTATCGCGCCACGGGGAGGGCTTTGGCCCTCCCCGTCTCTTTCTTTGCTCCTGCCCTAAACCAGGGTATTCACCTCTACAATGTCGGCTGGTGCCAGCGACACACCCATGGCCGCGTGCCCCTTTATGACCGCCCCGGCATTGGGGGCCTCAGTCAAGCACCAGGCTTCGCCAGTGGTTCCCATGAAAACGTTCAACGGCGTCACGCCGAGCTGGTCGGCCTTCTTCCCCTGGATGTCCGCCTGCATCTGTTGCATGGCTCCAGGCGGCAGCTCGGGCATCTTCGCGTGGTGGTCTAAGAACTTTGGCACTTTCTCCTCCTTACCCTATAATCGATTCTCTTAGCAGGACAACAATTCAAGAATCTTATTTCTAAGATAATCCACGCCATCGCTAATTATCCATTACAATTACCGTCCGTAGCATTACAAGAACGTATCGTTGTTCTTGAGAGTGTTGAACAACGCTTCGTTCCGTAGCCGGGGTCGTCCCTGACCCCGGCCGTCGGCATCGTCCCCGATGCCGACTACTGAAGTAATTCACCGGTCCCGTTCTTGCGTGTTGACAAAAGCTTGAAATGCATTGATAAGGGTTGACAGTCACCCAGGTTAATGTATACTTGTATCAATGCAACACATACAATGGCCCGTTCACATTCAACCGGATCCCCATGCCGAAGTCCCTCTCTATCTCCAACTTATGCAGCAAATGCAGCATGCTGTGGCGACGGGGCGTTTGGAACCCGGGCAGCAGTTGCCTACCGTTCGCGGCCTGGCCGCCGAGTTGGGCATCAACCCAGGCACCGTTAGTAAGGCTTACTCCGGCCTTGAGCGCGAGGGCATCATTGTTACCCACCGGGGTGGCGGGAGCCATGTATCTTGGGCAGCCGACAGTGCGCCTCTGGCAGAGATGAGAGAGGCGCGGCTGAGGTCCATCGTAGGCCAGGCCGCACTGGAGGCCCTCAGCCTGAGTTACCTTCCACACGAGATCGAGGCAGCTTTCGTATTGCATATGGCCCTCTGGCGGCAGGAGCGGGAAAGAGGCGAGCCCGGAGCAATGACCGCCACCCTTGCCCGAAGCCGGAATACCATTGTCTTGACAGGTAGCCACGATCTGACCCTGGATCTCATTGCCAGCCACCTGCGCAAGGATAACCCGGAGATCACTCTGTCGATTACAAACGTCGGCAGCCTGGGCGGGCTCATTGCCCTCCAACGGGAGGAGGCCCATCTGGCTGGCGCGCATCTCCTTGACGAAGAAACAGGCGAGTACAACATTCCCTTCGTCAAGAGGCTGCTCCCTGGCCAGGCAGTTGCGCTCGTTACCCTGGCGCACCGGTTCCAAGGTCTGATCGTAGCCCGTGGTAACCCCAAGGGCGTCAACAGCCTGGAAGACCTGGCCCGCCCGGGAGTCTGCTTCGCCAACCGGCAGCGAGGCTCTGGCACAAGGGTGCTTCTCGACTACAAGCTGAGGGAGATCGGAATAATTCCGGAGGCGATCCAGGGCTTCGAACGGGAGATGGACACGCACATGGCCGTGGCTGCGGCGGTGGCCAGCGGGGCCGCCGACGTGGGTCTCGGCATCTATGGCGCGGCACGTTCTTTAGGGCTAGGCTTCGTCCCGGTGGTGAAAGAGCGCTATGATCTGGTCATTCCACGACGCCATTATGATAGTCAGTTCATCAAGCCTCTCCTTGACGTCATCTCAAGTCGCGAGTTCAAGGAGGTGGTAAACGACATAGGGGGCTACGATACCGCCGACACCGGAAAGGTTACCATGGTGGGTTGACCGCGCAACCCCCGGCAGCGCTAACGCCGAGGTAGGAGGCATGAAGTTGCAAATTAGCGCTCGCCACCAACTGTAAAGAAAATGCGCAGTAACGAGTTTGCAGATCGGCGCCGCGGCGGCGGTGCGACCACACTGAACCGTGATCGGCTCCGGCGGGGCTGGAAAAGCCCCGCCTATCGATATGGATCTGTCGGGGATATAGACCTGTCGGGATTGATTGCCTTCGTGTTGCTCGATAGCCGGCACTTTCCAGGGCCGGCTGGCGCTATCGATCACGGTTGAATGCAGTGATACCGCGGCGGCGAAAGAAACGTCAAAAAGGAAGCATTAACAAATGAAACGAACCGCATGTTGGCTCATTCTACTGGCTACCCTTCTCGCTTGGTCCTGCGGTCCGGCTGCGTCGAATTCAAACCCGACTCCACAAGGCAACACCCCGCAGGTCGCTGGTAACACGCCAGGGTTAGCAAAACCGGCCAACCCGGACCTCATTCTCGCGACGACAACCAGCACTCAGGATTCCGGTCTCCTCGATGTTCTCATCCCAATGTTTGAGACTCAGACGGGTTACAAGGTGAAGCCCATAGCCGTCGGCTCAGGCCAAGCCATGACCATGGGAGAGCGCGGTGATACTGACGTTCTCCTCGTCCATGCTCCTGACTCAGAAAAGAAGTTCATGGAGGCTGGCCACGGGGTAAACCGCCAGTTGGTGATGCACAACGACTTTGTCATGGTCGGCCCTCCTTCGGACCCGGCGAGGATCAAAGGGACTAAGGCCGCCAGGGACGCCCTGCAGAGGATCACCGATTCCAAAGCCATCTTCATCAGCAGGGGCGATAATTCAGGGACCGACCAACTGGAGAAGAAGCTGTGGGCGGCCGACCCCAAAGGACAGAGCTGGTATCAAGAGTCTGGACAGGGAATGGGCCAGACCCTGAACATTGCGTCGGAGAAGAAGGGCTACACCGTAACCGACCGTGCCACGTATCTGGCCGTCAAGAAGAACCTCCAACTGGACGTCCTGGTCGAGGGGGAGAGGTCTCTCCTGAACATATACCACGTGATTCAGGTCAATCCCGCCAAATCAGATAAAATCAACGCCATTGGCGCCAAGGCCTTGGTAGAGTTCATGACCAAGAAGGAGACACAGGATACTATAGCCAAATTCGGCTTAGAAAAGTACGGCCAGCAATTGTTCTTCCCCGACGCTGGCAAGACAGACGAGCAGGTAGGACAATGATACAATAGGGGTGCCACGTATACGCTGGCCTAGACGAGGACCTTTATGGCATACTAGTGGTCTGTAACACAGGAAATGGCCCAACGTCATTGCGAGTCTAGTAAGTCGGGGTGGCTGACCCGATGAAGAGCAATGAACCGATTGGCAGTTCCACGGTTCATTGAAAGCGATAGCGAAGCAATCTCGGCGCGCCACCAGGAGATTGCTTCGGCCTGCGGGTTACCAGCGCCGGTGGTCGCTATCCCCCGGCCTCGCAATGACGTCAGTCAAAACCTATGTTACAGAGTACTAGAGTGCAGACAGACGTGTCCAGTCTTGCAAAGGAGAAGAGGGGGTACTAAATTGATAAAACGCATGACCGGCCTTTTGGCTGCTATTTCATCTGGCCTGGCCTGTCTGGCCTGACTCGCCCCAATCCTTATCTTGCCCCTCGGTCTGAGTGGGTTCGCCTTTAGCTCTACGGTCTTCTTCTCTAAATACCAGGTCTGGTTCCTGGGCCTGGGAGTCATGGCCCTGGCTGTGGCCCACTACGTAGCATGGAAAGGCCACAGCCTGGTGAGACCTTTGCAGGCCAAACTCCTCTGGGTGTCCACCCTGCTTACGGTCATTTCTATCGGCTATTACTTTTACTCCAACTACTATTTTTTGATGGCATGAAAGGCCCCCTGAGATGATATTTGGACGTTGGATAGTAGGACTGCTGGCAGTAGCGATCATAGCCGGGACCGCCTGTGGCGCGGGGGGGCCGTCAGCCAAAGTGGGATATTCGAGCATAAGCCCTCAGGACCTGCAAGCCCAGATGGATTCCAGCGAAAAGCCGGTCATCGTAGACCTCAGGGAGCCAGACCTGTACAAAGCTGGACACATCACCGGGGCGAAGAACATCCCCTTCGAGGAGTTCGACCGCCGCTTTGATGAGCTGGACCCTCAGGCCAAGATCGCCCTGGTATGCCACTCGGGTCCCATGGGAGAGATCTCCGGCACCCTCCTGGCTGAGCGAGGCTACTCCAAGGTCTCAAACGTGAGGGGCGGAATGGCCGCCTGGCGGGGGAAACTGGAGCGATAGTACTCCAACCCGCTTCAGAAGGGACAGGTCCCGGAGGCACAGCCGCCGGCGTACTCCGAGTCGACGGTCACGTAGGGAACGGGCTCTTCGGCCGGTTCAGGAGGCTGGCCGGCCAATGTGAGCACCTGCTGTCTCTTGCTGCCATAACGGTATACCGTGATCCCCTTGCAGCGGAGCACGTGGGCCAGAGTGTATACCCGGCGGATGTCCTCAGGGGTAGCTTCGGCAGGAAGGTTAATGGTCTTCGAGACAGAGTTATCCGTGTACTTCTGGAAGACAGCCTGCATTTTTACGTGCCACTCCGGCGAAATGTCCCAGTCGGTGACAAAGGTCCGGCGCACATCGTCAGGGATACCTTCGATACCTCTCAGTGTCCCCCCTTGCGCAACTCTCTCCATCAGATCAGTTGAGAAAAAGCCCCGTTCACGAGCGACTTGCTCGAATACTGGATTTACTTCCAAGAGCCTGGTTCCATCCATGACGTTCCGGACAAAGGCTAGAGCAAACATCGGCTCAATGCCGCTGGAGCACCCGGCGATTATGCTAATGGTGCCAGTAGGGGCGATGGAGAGCACCGTGGCATTCCGTAGCCTCGGGCCGTCAGGACGGTCGTAGATGCTTCCCGAAAAGTTGGGAAAGAGCCCTCGCTCCGCCCCCAGTTTGACCGAGGCTTGGCGCGCTCTCTCGGCGATGAACCGGATGACGCGCTCGCCCGTCTCCAGGCCCTCTTCCGAATCATAAGGGATTCCCATCTTAAGCAGGGCATCGGCAAAGCCCATCACCCCCAGCCCGATCTTGCGGTTCCCGTTTCTGGTAATCTGCTCGGTAGCCGGCAGAGGGAAGTTGTTGGCCTCGATAACATTGTCAAGGAAATGAGCACCCAGATCGACCGCCCGTCCAAGTTTCTGCCAGTCGATCCGCCCGTCTGAGACCATTTGGGCCAGATTGATAGACCCCAGATTGCAACTCTCATGAGGAAGCAGAGGCAGCTCGCCGCAAGGATTGGTCGCCTCGAGAGGTCCCAAATGCGGGGTAGGATTGTGGCGGTTGATCTCGTCAAGATAGATCAAGCCTGGGTCTCCGGTCCTCCAGGCGTTGTTAACGATCATGTCGAAGAGATCGGCAGCCCGAATCGAGCGAACTTCCTTGCCTGTTCGCGGGTTGACTAAGGACCAGAGCCCGCCCTTCTTCACCGCATCCATAAACTGGTCGGCGACCCCCACAGAGATGTTGAAGTTAGATAAAGTAACGCCATCGCTCTTTGCCAGCACGAAGTCCACGATATCCGGGTGGCCCGCATTGAGAATACCCATGTTGGCCCCGCGGCGCTTGCCTCCCTGCCTCATGACGCCGGTGGCTGCATCGAATACGTTCATAAAAGAGACCGGCCCCGAGGCAACACCCTTGGTAGAGCGTACCATGTCGCCCTTGGGCCTCAGATGAGTGAAGGTAAAGCCGGTGCCACCACCTGACTGGTGAATAATCGCCATGTTTTTGAGAGAGTCGAAGATATCGATGATGGAGTCCTCTACGGGAAGCACAAAACATGCTGATAGCTGACCGAGGGGAGCGCCGGCGTTCATGAGGGTAGGTGTGTTGGGCATGAACTCCAGGCTGCTCATTAGATTGAAGAAATCCTGCTCAAGCTCCTTCATATCAGACGATGGAACGAACCTGGTCTCTACTGAAGCGATGGCTCTGGCTACCCTTCGAAAGAGGTCGCTGGGTGTCTCGGCAATATGGCCCTGTTCATCGCGAAGTAAGTAGCGCCTCTCCAGCACCTTTGTGGCGTTGATGCTGAGCTTCAGGTCATCCCGGACTCCTATGACTCCCTTGAGCCTTCGCACGTCGGCCCGTCGCTGGCGGTAGAGTATATAAGCCTTGGCTGCTCCGGTGTAGCCGTGGGTCATCAGCACGTTCTCCACGATGTCCTGAATCTCTTCTACACCGGGCACGCTCTGGGCAAACCGATCCCCAGCGATGGCTACAACGCGCTGCGCCAGCTTAGCCGCCAGTTCTTCGTCGACTGTCCCCGTAGCCACCAGTGCCCTTTGAATGGCACGTTCGATCTTGCCAGGCTCAAATAGGGCCAGGGAGCCATCCCGCTTACGAATTTGAGAGAATTTCGTCCATTTCATCGTCTCGCCTCTGGCAGACCCTGCTGCCACGGCCGCATCGTCACAAGCGATCCTTGTCCCTCGCTATGGCAAAGCTGCGGGAATCCTGACTTCGCGAGGCAGGCCGCTATCCTTATCAATACATAATACACTCTGCGGCCTTTCAATAGTATTACTACTGCGGTACTTTTCTGGGTAGTACTAATGTCTGATTTCCCTGAAGACTATTGACGTTCAAAGGTAGGCTTCTATACCCTACTGCGGCCCCGGCTGCCTGTGTAATATGGGCGAAACGAAACGTATAAGAGAGCCCATAGTCTCCATACCGAGGCCAGGAAAAGGAACAGAGAGATGAGCGTTTTCGACAATCTCAAGATTAGCGGGTCAGCCCTGACGGCACAGCGGCTCAGAATGGACGTTATTTCGAATAACATCGCCAATGCTGAGACCACCCGGTCCGCCGACGGCGAGCCGTATAAGCGGCAGCAGGTGGTATTCAGCCCAATCAAGGCCCCCCTTACAGCGCGTACATCAGGTGGAGGGAATCTCAGGCGCTCCATGGAAGAGGGAGTGCGCGTCGCTTCCATAGTGGACGATACCGCGCCACCACGCATGGTCTACGACCCAACACATCCAGATGCGGATGCCAGCGGATACGTGTCCTATCCGGACATCGACGTAATCACTGAGATGACAGACATGATCTCCGCTACCAGGGCGTACGAGGCAAACGTGACGGCCATCAACGCGGCCAAAGCCATGGCCACCAAAGCCCTGGAGATCGGACGAGGTTAATAGGAGGCCACGATGCCTGTCGGTATTAATGCTATCGGCAACAGTCTCCCCATACCTTCTCTCCCCGGAAGCCGCCCGGCGGACGGCTCCTCGCTGGAATCATTTCAGGGCATGCTGAGCGATGCCGTCGGGTCCCTTGGAAAGCTACAATCCGAGGCCGACGTGTCCGCCGCCCGCCTTGTCACCGGCGAGCCAGTTGAGCTGCACGAAGTGCTACTGGCAACTGAGCGAGTCAGTCTTGCGTTTCAGTTGGTGGTCCAAGTGAGGAACAAAGTCGTCGAGGCATACCAGGACGTAATGCGGATGCAAGTCTAGCCTGCCGTGGGTAGTTCAGGGCCCGCTGATTTGCGCAACCAGGCCTCCCATATATGGCAGAGCCTGGGACTTGCCCAGAAGATAGGGATAGGGTCCGTGGGCCTTTTCTCTGTCGCCATAATCGGTGTCTTGCTTACCTGGGCCCGGACGCCGGAGTACTCAACCGCCTACAGCAACTTGAAAGAAGAAGACGCGGCCGCCATCGTAGCCAAGCTAAAAGAGTCCAAGATGGCTTACGAGCTGGCGAACGGCGGAACGGCAATTCGTGTTCCCGCGGCCGTCCTGTACGATACTCGGCTCGAGATGGCCTCGGCCGGCCTTCCCCAGGGAGGAGGCACAGGCTTCGAGCTCTTCAACCAGACCAACTTCGGAATGACCGATTTTCTCCAGAAGGTAAATTATCAGAGAGCCCTGGAAGGAGAGCTGAGCCGGACCATCAACCGTCTCGCTCCAGTGGAGCAATCCCGCGTCCACATTGTGATTCCGCAGCCAACCCTCTACACCGACAACCAGAAGGAGGCCAGCGCCTCGGTCGTCCTGAAGCTAAAGCCCGGGCAAAGGCTTAAGGAAGGCCAGGTCAGGGGAATAGCGCAGTTGCTGTCCAGCAGCGTTGAGGGACTCAAGCCGGAAAACCTGACGATCATCGATGCCAACGGCGACGTTCTATCGGACTCGCTGGCAAGCAGTAAGGACAGCTACAGGGTAGGCTCCTCCCAGATGGACAGCCAGAGAGGCTACGAGACAGATGTAGAGCAGAAGATACAGGGCATGCTGGACAGGGTTCTCGGCGTCGGCAAGGCTACAGTACGGGTGCGAGCCCAGTTCGACTGGGACCAGTTCGAGTCTAGCAGCGAGACCTATTCCCCATCAAGCAAACAGCCGCAGGTGAGAAGCGCTCGAGAATCTGTGGAGAGGACTGATGGGACCCCGGCCGAAGTAGGCGGCGCCCCAGGAACCCGGGCCAACGTGCCAAGCTACACGAGCGTCGTCACAGGGACCAAGCCTGCCCAGGGCCAGTACGAAAAGAGGGACACTACGACCAATTATGAGCTGTCCAAAATTGTGGAAAAGACCTCCAAGGCGCCCGGGGCTCTCAAGAAACTTTCCGTTGCGGTAGTGCTGGACACCGAGCAATCCCTTGACGCCGCCCAAATCGACGAGGTAAGCCGGCTGGTATCAGCAGCTGCCGGGGTCGATCCCGCTCGCGGCGATATCCTGGCAGTGTCCAGTATGCCTTACAAGAAAGACTCTTTTGCCGGCGACGTCAAGTCCATGGAGGAAGCGCAACAATGGGAGAGGAATCTGCAGCTCGGGAAACTGGGCGCCATGGCGATTGGCCCGGTGCTCCTCCTTCTGCTCCTACTCGTTTTCACCAGGCGCGGCAGGTCCCAGCAGCTTCGCCCCTCGGCGCGACTCCCCAGCGGTACGAGGGTGGAGGTATCCGCGCCTTCCACGCTGGCAGCCATCAGGGACGGGCAGGCCGGGCTCTCGGAACCCGCTCCACTAGTTCCTGAGGACCCCCGGCAGAGGCTGGTGAAGGAACAAGTCGCAAACCTGGCGAAAACCCGTCCAGAGGCAGTGGCAGATTTAATCAAGACCTGGCTAGATGAGGATGGTAGACATAATGGTAACTACAGCTATAGCAACGAACCCCACAGCAATTGATCTCACAGGAACCGAAAAGGCGGCGGTCCTCCTCATTTCTCTGGGGACGGAGCTCTCCGGCGAAGTCCTCAAGCATTTGAACGAGGACGAGGTGGAGAACCTCGCCGCCCACGTCCTGAGCTTCCAGCGGATACCGGACGAAACCAGAAAGCAAGTCCTGGAAGAATGCTTTCAGGCTGGCCTCGCCGGCAACTTGATAACCGCAGGGGGAAGCGATTACGCTCACGGCATGCTGTCAAAGGCCTTTGGCTGGCAGAAGGCTGACGGCCTCATCTCAAAGCTGAGCACGAACATCAGGCGTCCTCCCTTCGATTTCCTCAAGGCCACGGACCCTACTCAGCTTGTAAACTTCCTTGAAGGAGAGCAGCCCCAGACTATCTCCTTGATCCTCTCCCATCTCAAGCCAAATCAAGCGGCGACGCTTCTCTCCTCGCTTGACAGCGAGTTGCAGGCGGAAGTCGCCACCAGGATAGCCACCATGGACCGCACCTCTCCGGACATCGTCGACCAGGTAGAGAGCGTCCTGAAGAAGAAGGTATCCATTGTATTAAACAGGGCCTATGCTTCGGTGGGCGGAGCCGAGTTCCTCGCCAAGATCCTGGCCGGCGTTGATCGGGGGGTTGAGCGGATAATCCTGGAAAGGTTGGACCAGGCCAGCCCGGACCTTGCCGCGCAGGTGCGCAAGCTGATATTCGTCTTCGAGGATATAGGCAAGCTGGATGATAAGTCGCTTCAGCGGGTACTCCGGGAGGTAGACTTCCGTGACCTGGCCCTTGCTCTAAGGAATTGCAGCGAGGACCTTAAGGAAAAGATATTCAAGAACCTCTCTAGCCGGGCGGCGGAAATGCTCAAAGATGAGATGAATGTTTCCGGACCGGTGCGCCTGAAAGCCGTAGACGAAGCACAACAACGGATTGTAGCCGTAATTCGCCGGCTTGATGAAGCCGAAGAGATTTACATCTCTAGAGGCGACGAGGATGTCATTCTCTAACATTATCAAGCTCCACAACCTGCGCTCCCAAAGGATTGCAGTTGGCCCCAGCCCGTTTGGCCGGAGACCGTCTGCACTTCCCTTGCAAGAACAGGGAGGAAATTCAGAAGTTGCGTATTACAGCACGGGTGGCCCGGCTGACATATCCGATGGACGCCAGGTGCTCTCCTGGATCGCTGATGCCCGGGAGGTCGTAAGGAGCGCTCGGGGAGAAGCAGATACCATTCTGGAGCAAGCAAACGGCAGGGCGGAGGAGACGCGGCTCCAGGCTTATAAAGAAGGCTTGGAGAGTGGTCGCGCCCAGGGGTTGGCCGCGGCTCAGAAAGAGGCTGAAGCGGACATCCAGCGCATCGCCGGCTTGGCCAGGAACGTTGCCACGGACATGTCCCGGGTCCTTCTGAATTCAGAGGAGGGCATCATTGAACTGGTTCTCTCCGTAGCAGAAGCAGTAGTGCAAAGGACTCTGGCTGAGGACCCCGCCGTCATCGCGAGCATGGTCAGATGGGCCCTGGAACAGGTAGATACCATGGAAGTGCTCCGTGTGCGAGTCAACCCGGAGGACCTGGAAGTCCTTCGGCCCTTGTGGGAGGACGGAGGCCTTGGCCCGGGAGGCAACAAGATCGAGCTAGCGCCCGACCCTCATGTCCAACCAGGAGGATGCATCATCGATACCAATAGCTCAATCATCGATGCGCAAATCAAGACCAAGCTTGCCGAGATCGAGCAGGCTTTCCGGGCGCAGCTAAGAGTTAGCGACAGGTAATGTTATGTCAACCGACGTGATCGACCTCTCACGCTACCGAACGCTACTCCAACAGATAACACCCCTGCGGGTGCAGGGGAAAGTCGTCCAGGTCATTGGCCTCAGCATTGAGGCAGAAGGGCTACGGCTGCAAGTTGGTGAGATCTGCCACATTTATCCAGAGCGAGACGGAAAGCGGATATCGGCAGAAGTGGTAGGTTTCAAGAACGACCGGTTAATCTTGATGCCCTTCGCTGAGATCCAGGGCGTCAAGCCAGGGAGCGCTGTCTTCCCCAGCGGCCGCCAGTTCTCTGTACCCGTAGGATTCGAGCTGCTGGGGCGGGTGGTCGATGGCCTCTGCAATCCCATAGACGGAAAGGGCCCGGTCCAGTGCGCCCGCAATTACTCGATCGCGAGTACTCCGCCGTCGCCCCTTGCCCGGCAGCGGATCACAGTCCCGCTGCAAACGGGTATCAGGGCCATAGACGGCGTTCTAACTTGCGGCAAGGGGCAGCGAATGGGCATTTTTTCAGGCAGCGGCGTGGGCAAGAGCACGATGATGGGCATGATTGCCCGCAACGCCAAGTCCGACGTAAACGTTATCGCTCTGATCGGCGAGCGAGGCCGGGAGGTCCAGGAGTTCATAGAACGGGACCTCGGCGACAGCGGCCTGCAAAGGTCTGTCATCGTGGTGTCCACCTCAGACCAGCCTGCCCTGCTTCGCATCAAGGCCGCCGGGGTAGCCACGGCAATCGCCGAGTACTTCCGCGACCAGGGCCTAGATGCAACCTTTATGATGGACTCGGTCACCCGCTTCGCCATGGCGCAAAGAGAGATTGGCCTTACCGTTGGCGAGCCGCCGGCGGTGAAAGGCTATCCTCCTTCGGTCTTTGCCCTATTGCCCAAGCTGATGGAACGGACCGGAAACTCAGAGAGAGGCACTATAACTGGCTTTTACACGGTCCTGGTGGAAGGTGACGACATAAACGAGCCCATAACGGACACGGTCAGGAGCATACTCGACGGCCACATCCACCTCTCCCGGGACCTTGCGGCGGAAAACCATTATCCCCCAATTGACGTACTTGCGAGCGTAAGCCGGGTCATGAACGACATTATTGACAAGAAGCATCAGAGGCTCTCCGGAAAGTTGCGTGACGTGGTCGCCACGTACCGCAGCGCCCGGGACCTCATAAATATTGGCGCTTATGTGGCGGGAAGCAATCCCCAGATCGACCGGGCCATCGAGCTAATGCCACAGATAACCAGTTTTCTCCGCCAAGCCCCCGACGAGGCCGCTACACTCGAAGAGACCCTCACCCAGTTGGAGGCCATCTTTGATGACCTGGACTGACGCCGCAGGGTCTGCTCAAACGCCCTAGAAAGAGAAACCAGATATGACAACTCTTCAGTTTACCCTTCAGCCAGCGCTGACCCACAAGAAAAGACTTGAGGAAATCTGCCAGATGGAGCTGGCGGAGATCGAGGTCACCTACGAGCAGGAGCGACGTGTCCTCGATCTGCTCGCCCAAACAGAAAGGCTCGGCTACCAGGAGCTGCAAACCCAGCAGGAGCCAGGGGAGCTCGACATCGGCCTCATCAATATCTACATGTACGATCTGCAGACGCTCCAGCGGCGGATTGAGGAGCAACTGGCCTTGCTTGAAATCATCGCTGAGAACTCCCGGCTGAAGCGAGAGGAATTGATCGAGGTCTCCAAAGATAAGAAAGCCTTGGAGAAATTGAAAGAGAAGCACCTCAAGGACATCGCTCAGACGATGACCAGGGCGGAGAACAAGGTCATGGAAGACATCGCGACCTCCCAGTTTCACCGCCGTAAGGTGGGACAAGCACTTATATGATGGAAATTCGCCGTCTTACTGAAACTGGCGGGGCCTCACCTGGCGGACTCTCAACGCCGCCCAGGTGGGTACCGTCTGCTCGCCCCGATGATAGTAACTTTGCGAAGGTTCTTGCCAAGGCGAGCAGGAAGCCCCCAGCGGCCCCCCAAGCACCGGCTAGCGCACCAGCATTCGGGCAACGCTCCTTACTATTGCAGAGTAGCGCATTGAAGCTCGGCCCGGCATTCCGGCCTCGCGAAGCGGGCGTTAGCACGACCACCCTGGAGCGCATCCCCTTCGCCGACTTGCTTATCCCGACAGCGCGCAGGCACGGCGTAAACCCTGAACTAGTGGCAGCCGTGGTCAAGGCGGAATCAGCTTTCAATCCCCTGGCCCAATCACGTGCAGGGGCAAAGGGCCTTATGCAGTTGATGGACGGAACGGCCCGCTCCCTTGGGCTTTCAAACGTATTCGACCCGGGCCAGAACCTTGACGGCGGCACCAAGTTCCTGAGTTCACTGCTCAGGCGATACAACGGCAATACCAAGCTCGCCCTAGCCGCATACAACGCAGGACCGGGGGCTGTAGAGAAGTACGGAGGCATACCTCCATACAAGGAGACCAGGGATTACGTCTCCAAGGTCCTCGATTACTGGAGGCTCTTTGGCGGAGACTCTAATCCCCTTATTCGCCTGGGTGAGCACTAAAGATAAAGGAGGAAGAATCATGGCCGATCCTATCCTCGGAGCGGGTATCGACAAGGCGTTGACGGTGGCGCTCAACGGCCTTGCCTCCCGCCACAGAGCTATCAGCAATAACCTGGCAAACGTGGATACGCCGGGCTTCAAGGCGTCGGAGGTCCGTTTCGAAGAGCAGCTTCAAAATGCGATTGCCAGAGACCAGCAGCAGTCCTCGACCCAGCCGCTTCTCATGCCGGCATCAAATGACCCACGGCACTTCGTTATTGAGGGTTCCGAGGCGGCCAATGTGGAATCAGTTCAGCCAATGGTAGTGCGCCAGAACGGCCAGGCTGTCCGCGTTGATGGAAACAACGTGGACATCGACAAAGAGATGGTAGAGCTGGCAGAGGCGACGATCGCTTACAATTCCCTCGTCCAGTTGGTCGCCGCTCGCCTTTCCATGGCCAGGTACGCAGTTAATGAAGGAAGACGCTGATTCGTCAATGGTAGAAAAACCCCCCGTCACCGCCACCGTCCATCGAAATGCCAGAGTAGCAACCGTGGCGCCGCTGGCGCGGCCGGTCATTCCTCTGGCAAAGGATCTTAATCGGGCGGTGAATTTATATCCAGGCGTGTCTTTCCGTTCTTCCCTTATACAAGCACAGCGGAACTATGTGCCTTCCAAAGAAAAAAGCGTGGCCCCCGCGCCGCTTCTCGAATCGCCGGACGGGATATCTGGCCTGGCCCGCGCGAGGAGCCTGGCCGACGCCAGCGATATGGCGGGCGCCGCCGCTTTCCCTACGCCAGGGGCCATTGGAAATACGATTGAAGCCTCCCCTCTAGCACAGGGACGCCGTCTCTCTGTCGGTCCAGCAGCCGCCATGGCGGGAGCGGAGACCATCTCTCCATCCGGGAAAGCCAAGGCAGGGTCGGTGCCCATGGTGATCTCAGACTTCCCCAGACCAGAGGGCGACAACGGGCGAGGCATGCACTGGGTACCGGTAACGAGCAGCTCAAAGGACGTAGTCGATCGGTTTGTGAAGCAGGCCAGGGAGATGAAGATCAAATGGATGGTGGTCTTAAACGACGACGCGAAGGTTGGCGATAACGACTACCTTGTAAACCAGCTTGTTGCCAACGGCATTATGCCGGTGATGCGAGTCTTCACACCAAACGGCAGGCCGATTCAAGGAGATGTCGCGGCTCTCGTAGGGCACTACCGGACCTTGGGCGTCTATTACTACCAGCTATACAATGAACCTAACCTCAACGTCGAAAACCCTGATGGGGCCCCCGGGGTGGGCAAGTACCTGGACAATTGGATTCCGGCTGCAAGGGCCGTCGCCGCAGCGGGAGGCTTCCCTGGTATCGGCTCCCTCAGCCCCGGCGGAAACTTCGACGACCTGGATTTCCTCAAGCAGACCTTCGACAAGGTCAAGCAGCGAGGAGAGGTTGATGTCCTGGACAAAGCCTGGTTGGGCCTGCACAACTACACCCTTAACCATCCCCTTGATTATGTAAAGGACAGTAACGGGTTCCTTAAGTTCAAATGGTACGACGCCGTCGTTCGTGAAAAATTGGGCAGACAAATGCCCATCATCGGCACAGAAGGCGGCACCCACATCGGGACTGCAGACGACAAGACCTTTCCCAAAATAGACGAGGCGAAACAACTGGATATGGTCACCGGCGCCTATCGGTACATGAAGAATAGAGAGCCTTACAACTTTGCTTACACCTACTGGATTATCGCCAACGAGGAGGGTGGAGGCCACGATCCGGCTTTCAGCCATCAGGCGCTGTTCAGGCCAGGCGGAAAGTCGCCTCTGGTGGATGCTCTCAAGAAACTTGACTGAAACTCTGCGGAGGTAAAGTATGATCGACCCGGTGTCCTCGGCGGCCCTGGCCAGTGTAGCGTTGAAGCCCGCAAGCGTTGCCGTAGAGCGCGCTATGAGTGACCCGATCTTTGTACAACTTCTCCAGGCGCTAGTCGGACCATTGGCGGGCGCCGGTAGCACCCTGGACCCGGCCCTCCAGGCAGCGGTTTCAGCGGCTGTCCAGAGCGCTTCATCTGGCGCCGACTCCACGAGAGAGTCCCCTTGCAAGTCCTGCCGGGAGAACGATGCTGTGCAGGAGGGACCCATTGCAGACGGGAATGAAGAGGGTTACCCTTCATCTGCCATCGAAATCGTCCTGGCGCTGATATCGACGGCTGCAGTCCAGCTTCAACCCTGGCAGGCCGGAACACCGGAGAATGGGGCCATGGCACTGGACGCGACTGGCGACGGTGCGCGCAGCCCGGAAACGGTTGTCACCAACCCGGTTATCGACCTGCTGACGCTCTCCCCCGGGGAACGCTGGGCACTCCTGAAGCAGTCCCTGGTGAGCCCGGGAATCCAGATACCGGCAGATAACACACCGCGCCTCCCGGGAGGCCAGTCGCTTCCTGAACCAGCCTCACAGAGTTCCATTGATCCTCTATATCATGGGCTCCCAGATGACGTAGCCAGCGTCTCACCGGGCGCCGTGAGTCAAGCCAATCCAGACCTGAGCCCGCAATTGCCTCTTGAGCAGCCCGTATTAGCCCAGAAGGCAGACGAGACGGGTAACACGCGGTTGAACTGGGCAGCAACAGCACGCGGCCTGGAACACATAGAAGACCCGCAAGAGGCAGAGGCCGGGAACGCGCCGGCTGAAGGCAGACTGCAGGGCAAAGAGAAGCTATCAGAAGACCACCCCATGGTATCCAGCGCCGCCATTGTCATCAAGGGCAGCAATAAGGCGCCCCTGGACCAGCCAGAGCACGAGGGGACCGCTTCTTCCGGTTTCTCTGGCAGCCCCCAGACAGCCCCAGGTAACGCTGACCCAGCCAACACGTCCGGCCAGATCCTGGCGACCGCTGGCAAAGGAGCTAAATCCCCAAGAAGCGAGGGTTCAGCGACGAGCCTTCTGAAAGCCTCGGTAGTCGAGCAAATCGCCAGGCGGGCACAGCTAATTTCGGCACGAAGTAGAACAGGGATCAGCATCCAGCTCGAGCCGAAAGACTTGGGGAAGGTGCGCGTTTACGTGGGTGTAGGCTCTGATGGACTGCACGTAAAGCTGGCGGCCGAGGCCAGGGACACTATGGGGATTATCCAGGCATCCCTCCCACAGCTCAAGGAGGCCCTGGCAAACCAGGGTTTGAAAGTTGACAGGTTCGATCTTGGGCTGGGGTCGGGATTCTCCGGCTTCAACTCGACTCAGGACAGCGGACTCCAGAGGCAAGCGATGGGAAGTGGGCAGCCGGTGGTGCGTTACTCGTGGGACCAGGACCTCAACACCGAAGAGACCAACCGCCTGGAGGTGATTATGCCGGCCTCTCTCATTGATTACCGGATCTAATGCCAAGTTGCAACAATCGGCGCGCTGATCGATGGCATGAAAACGACGTCCCTTAAGTGGCACAGGCCTCTGGCCTGTGAACCCAGTCGAGACCCCTAGGCCACTCTCTCGGACGAGGAAGATAACGACCATTTCCACAACGAAGCACTAGTATGGCGATAGAAAGTATCCAGTTCAACTGTAAGGAGGTCCTATGGATGTAAGAACAATACAGAGCGACGGAAGCGCGAGAGGCCTGGCCGGCTCAATCTCCCCAACCCCGGGGCTACCAGGCGGGCAGAACGGGGAAACGGGCGCGCTGGCAGGGATAGGGAAGAACGACTTCCTGAAGCTGCTGGTGGCTCAGCTTCGCAATCAGGACCCCATGAAGCCCATGGAGGACCAGGAGTTCATTGCTCAGATGGCCCAATTGAATACCGTGGAGCAATTGACCGCCATGAACACGAAGCTGAGCGAGTTCCTAGAGTCTGAGACGTTGTCCCAGGCCAGCGCTCTCCTCGGGAAGATGATCGTAGCAGAGCCGTCCGGAGCCAACCCCATCACGGGCGTGGTCCAAGAGGTCAGGATCGAGCAAGGCCGGCCCGTGTTGAACGTCGCAGGCCAGGAAGTGCCCCTGGCTGACGTCACGAAAATCGCTCCGGCGACATGATGTCGGCAGGCCGGGGGCTTGGCGGGGTGTCCTCCCCAATCATGCCCGGAGAACGGGGGACGAGAGCTGCCCGCAGGCCGGGCGCTTGGGGGGTGTCCTCCCCAATCCTGCCGGAGAACGGGGAACGAGAGCTGCCCGCAGGCCGGGCTCTTGGGGGGTGTCCTCCCCAATCCTGCCCCGGAGAACGGGGAACGAGAGCTGCCGGCCGG
>Ga0082335_1001258_pt1 | contig 55907 bp, 51 predicted proteins | sample Subgrocontami58m_FD_72375 | JGI IMG/M metagenome (GOLD analysis project Ga0082335, IMG submission 72375) | Subsurface groundwater microbial communities from S. Glens Falls, New York, USA - GMW37 contaminated, 5.8 m (SPADES assembly) (version 2) ... | reverse complement strand
CAATTACAGATGGTCTGAGTTGCGTCCGTGTGCTTGTCGATTGCGCTCATATGCCCATAATAATCCGCACGCCGTAGTCCGGGTCAAATCACCCGGGCACCCAGGCGGGCACCATAAGAGGGCACCATCATGAGCGCATCCGCGGCGCCGACAAGGCCGCTTTGGCTGATTCTCCTCGGGGCTGGCTGCATCGTCGGCATGGCGATGGGGCTGCGGCAGGTCATGGGCCTGTATCTGCGCCCCATGACCATGGACCTGAATATCGGGCGGGAGCCGTTTTCGATGGCCATGGCGCTGGCCAATCTGGTCTGGGGCGTCGGTGCGATCGCCTCGGGCGCTGTCGCCGACCGGTATGGCGCGGCCCGGGTCGCCGCGGTGGGGGCCCTGTGCACGGTCGCCGGCCTGGTCTGGATGTATGCCGCGCGAACCGAGATGGATCTGATCGGCAGCGGCATCCTGCTGGGCCTGGGCGTCTGCGGCACCGGCATCACTGCCCTGGTCGGCGCGGTCGGCCGTGCGGCTCCGGCGGACCGGCGAACGGCGGCGATCGCGTCATTGGGCATGGCCGCCGGGATCGGTGGCTTCATCGCCTTCCCCTACGCTCATGTGCTGATCGAGGCGTTCGGGTGGCAGATCAGCCTGTTGGTTCTGGCGGGCACCGGATTGCTGATGTTGCCGCTCGCCATCCCCCTGAGTGGACGCTCCGACCAGGCCCCGGTCGTGGTGCGGACCCAGTCGCTGTCACAGGCTTTCGCGGAGGCCATGGCGCATCCCAGCTTCTGGCTGCTGACGACCGGATTTTTCGTCTGCGGCTTCCATGTCAGCTTCTATTCGCTGCATCTGCCGGCCTTCGTGCAGGATCAGGGGCTTGGCGCCTGGGTCGGGGTGTGGGCGCTGATGGCACTGGGAATCGCCAACATCATCGGCACCTGGCTGGCCGGCCAGTCCGCGCGGTTCGTAGAGAAGCGACTGACGCTCACGATGATCTATCTGGCCCGCGCGGTGCTGTTCATGGGCATGCTGTATCTGCCAATCACACCCTTCACGGTGATTGCCATTACCGCCTTGCTGGGCCTGTTCTGGCTATCGACCATTCCGCTGACCAGCGGTCTTGTGGCGACCTTTTTCGGCACCAGTTGGATGTCCATGCTGTTCGGCTTCGTGTTCCTGTCCCACCAACTGGGCTCCTTCGCCGGGCTCTGGGCGGCCGGCGTGTTGTATGACTTGACGAAGTCGTACAATACGATGTGGTGGATATCCGCCGGGCTGGGGTTGTTCGCCGCGATGATCCATTTCCCGATCCGGGAACGTCCGGTGGCGCGGGTGGCCACGGAGGCGGCAGCCTGATGCAAAGCCGGCCGAGGCTCTGGATCGCGGGTGGATTGGCCGTGCTGCTGCTGGTCGGCAGCGCGGCGTGGGCCGCCAACGGCACCGCTATTCTCCTTGACCTTACAACCGTGTCTGCCCGGATGTTCTGCCTGTGACCGGTTACTGAATCCCCACCACGGCCCCCAGCGTTTCCCCGATCGAGCGGTTCAGAACCAGATCCGCCATCCCATCCAGGCCGGTCGGATCGCGGTTGACGATCACCAGCCGAGACCCGTTGCGCTTCGCCAACTCCGGAAATCCGGCCGCGGGGTAGACGACCAGGGAAGAGCCGATGGTGATGAACAGATCGGCCAGCAGGGTTTCCTTCTCCGCCCGCCGCATCTCGTTTACCGGCATGGACTGGCCGAAGGAGATGGTCGCGGTCTTCACCCAGCCACCACAGGCGCAGTGCGGCACGATGCGGTCCTGTTCGAAATCCACGCGCAGGGCGTCGATCTCGTAGCGTTGGCTGCAATCGAGGCAGTGCGCGTAGGTGGTGTTGCCATGCAGCTCGATCACCTTGTCGTCCGGGATACCGGAATCCTGATGCAGCCCGTCGATGTTCTGGGTGATGACGGAGGTTGCCTTGCCGCTGCGGATCAGCTCCGCCACCGCGACATGGCCTCGATTGGGGCGAGCCTGGCGCAGGATCGGCTCCATTTCGAAGCGGCGGCGCCAGGTTTCCCGACGCGCTTCGTGGGACCGCATGAAATCCGAGAAATCGATCGGCTTGACCTTGGTCCAGATGCCTCCGGGGCTGCGGAAGTCGGGGATGCCGGATTCCGTGCTGATGCCGGCTCCGGTGAAGACCACGATCCGCTCAGCCGCCTCGATCATGCGAGCGAACTCGGTCAGTTCCTTGTCGAGTGCCATCAATCCCCTCCCGCTCGGTCTTGACGAGACTTTCCCGCCGGTTTGACCCGGGCGCAAGCACGCAAGCCCGTCCGGAATGTCCGGTCAGAACGGTTCCGGATAATGCCCGGCATAGAAACTGATGGGCGGCTTGGCGTCCGGGTCCGTGACGATATCCAGCAGGGCCGGCTTGCCCGAGGCAAATGCCGCATCCAATGCCGGCCCGACATCCTGGCCCCGCTCGACCCGCACGCCGTGCACGCCGCAGGCCCGCGCGATCGCGGCGTGGTCGACGGCGGTGAAATCCACGGCATCAGTGTGTTCGCCGAAAATCACGTCCTCGGCATGTTTCTGATAGCCGAGGATGCCGTTGTTCAGGACCATCACCGTGATCGGCAGGTTCAGGCGGCGCAGGGTCTCCAATTCCGCCCAGCTATGGGCAAAGCCACCGTCGCCGCACAGACAGAACACCCGGCGGTTCGGAGCCGCGAATTGCGCCCCGATCGCCATCGGCAGGCCCCACCCGAGACCGGCGATGCCCCGTGGGGTCAGGAAGCGCTGTCCCGCCTTGCGTGACGTCAATCCACCAACGATCCAGATCGAGGAATAGGAGGCATCCGCGACGGCGATATCCTCGGCCGACATGCGACGGTCCAGTTCCGCCATGACCCGCTCGGGCCGCACCGGGCCGCCATCGCGCGACCGCACATTGGCGACGATGCCTTGCCAGTCTTTGACCGCGGCGGCGATCTCGGATTCCAGGGCCGGCCGAGCGGCTTTGCGGGCAGAGAGGTCGCGGGAGAGAAGGGCGACACGGAGGGCGGCGAGGGTCAGTTTGGCATCGCCGACCAGACGGTGGGCCTCATAGTTGCGGCCGACCTCCATCGGATCCGCGTCCAAATGGATGAATTTCGTGCCTGGCGCGAACAGCTTCCAACTGTCGGTGCCGTTCTGGTTGGTGCGGTTGCCGACCAGCAGCACCAGATCGGCCCGATCCAGCATGAAGCGCATGCCGAAGCTGCGGGCGCCTCGGCCCATCACGTAACCGACCACGCCCATGGTCAGCGGATGCGCCTCATCGACCACGCCCTTGCCCATGGTGGTGGTGCCGACGGGCAGATGCGCGTCCTGTTGCAGAGCGGCGAGTTCCTCATGCGCGGCGGACAGATGCACGCCGCCGCCGGCCACGATCACCGGGTAACGCGCGGCCGCCAGCATCTCGGCGGCCTGCGCGATGGCGGCGGGATCCGCCAGCATCCGGTCGAGCGGATACAGGCCCAGCTTCGCCGCTCGGGGGGACGGGGGCGGGGCGTTTTCGACCAGTAGGTCGGCCGGCACCAGGATCACCGCCGGCCCGGGGCGCCCGGAGGCGGCGGCGGTGAACGCCATGTCAACGTAGTCCTCCAAGCGGTCAGCGCGATCGATCCGGCGCACCCATTTCGCCACCGGGGCGAACATGTTCAGGTGGTCCAGTTCCTGGAACGCATTACGGTCTGTCGTGCTGCGGGTGACTTCCTGCACCAGGGCAACAATGGGGATCGAGGCTTTCAGAGCCTCGGCCAGCGGTGCGACCAGCAGCGTGGCGGCGGGGCCATTCTGTGCGGTCACGACACCGACCCTCCCGGAAATGCGGGCATAGCCGTCGGCCATGGCACCCCCGGCGTTCTCCTGCCGGTAGGCCGCCTGCTTGATGCCGACATGCGGCGCGGCGAGGTGAAACGCGCTGGGCAGGCTCTGGCCGAAGGTGACGGTGACGCCATGGCGGGCAAAGGCCTCGGCCAGGCGCAGAGCAACATTTTGGTTTGTGGTCATGGAGGTCTCCTTGACCGTCGAATTAGCGGGGACCGTCGAATTAGCGGGTTTGGGAGCCGGCGGCTATCAGGGATCCCGGATCAATGTTTCCAGCACGACGACAAAGCGTCTCGCCGTCGCAAGCGCCTGCTCGGCCTCTTCCAGCAGCTTCCGAGCTTTCTCCAGAAAGCGCTCCGTCTCCGCCTTCACAGGTCGATGCCATCCCGCCGGATTTCATGCATCAACGGCGTTCTCTCTCGCCAGAAACCATCACGATACGGCATTGCTTGCACGCTTGCACCGGTCGCGTAGAGAATGTCGCTTTCAATGTCCCCCAGTCGATGCATTTCCTGCCAGCGGTCGGTCATCTGAGGCAAGAAGACCGCCACGTCATAGTCAGAGTCCGACCGCGCGTCGCCCCGTGCACGCGAGCAGTAAAGAATCACACGCTCGATCCGATCGCCATATGCCGCGTTCAGCGCGGTCAGGAACCGGTCGAGGATGGGATCGTCCGTTGGCCGCGGTTGCACGCCGTACTCCCATGAATCTGTCCGCAAATACACCAATCGCCGCGGCTTTCCCACGATATCGTGCCGTGCGGTCATCCGGTCCGAGGAGCCAGGTCCGGAAACAGGCAACCTTGGGACACTCAGGCCGCCTCCCCCGCGCACCAGCCGCTCGCCCAGGCCCATTGGAAATTGTAGCCGCCCAGCCAGCCCGTGACGTCGACCGCCTCGCCGATGACGAACAGGCCGGGGACCGCGTTCGCTTGCATGGTCCGAGACGATAGATCGTGGGTGTCGACCCCGCCACAGGTCACCTCTGCCTTCGCGTATCCTTCGGACCCGGACGGCGTCACCCGCAAGGCCGACAGTGTTGACGCCGTGTCACGCAGCACCCGATCGGGCAGGTCGGCCATACGGACCGTGACGGGTTCGGCCGTGTCCGCCAACGGCGGATGGCCGAACATCCGCGCCGCCAGCGCCTGTGCCAGCCGCTGCGGCAAGACCTCGGCCAACACAGTCCGCAATTCGGCTTTGGGCCGGGAGCGCTTGCGCTCCAGCAGGAAGGCGGCGGCATCCTGTCCCGGTAACAGGTTCAAGGTGATCGGGCCTTCTCGCCAGTAGGACGAGATTTGGAGGATCGCCGGACCGGATAGACCCCGATGCGTGAACAAGGTCGCCTCCCGGAAGCGGTGCCGTCCCAAGATTACCTCTGTGTCCACCGACACCCCGCTGAGGGACCGCATCAGATCCAGCAACGCCCCGGAAAAGGTGAGCGGCACCAGACCCGGGCGCGGCGCAATCAGCCGCAAGCCAAAACGCTGTGCCGCTTCATGAGCGAAACCGGTCGCGCCCATCTTGGGGATCGACAGCCCACCAGTCGCCAGCACCAGACTGGTCGAGGTGAACCCACCATGGTCGGTATCGATCCGGAAGCTCTCGGCGCGCGCAATCTCGGTCACACGATGGGACAGGCGAAGGTCGACCCGCACCGCCGCGCACTCCGCCAGCAGCATGGCAACGATGGCACGGGCGGACCCGTCGCAGAACAACTGTCCAAGGGTCTTTTCGTGAAATGCGATACCGTGGCGCTGCACCAGTGCCACGAAATCCACCGGCTTGTAGCGACCCAAGGCGGAGCGGCAGAAATGCGGATTGTCCGACAGGAAACGGTCGGGTGCAGTCCCGATATTGGTGAAGTTGCAGCGGCCACCACCTGAAATCAGGATCTTGGCCCCCGCCGCCGGCCCATGCTCCAGCAGCAGCACGCGCAGGCCTCGCCGCCCGGCGGAGATTGCACACATCAGCCCGGCGGCACCGGCACCGATGACGATCACATCGTAATGGGTCATGGGATGAGACCATGACAGGCATTTCCGCCACGCCCGCCCGACTCCCCCGGAGGATACGATGGCCGGCGGGCATGCCTTGCGGCCTGGGTCCGGTCGTTACAGGCATCCGGGACATGTCGAATACGACGATATAAACCAGATCCAGCTAAGTTGACCCAGGATCGTTCCATGCAGACCGTCGATATCCATGCCGCCAAGACCCATCTGTCCCGCCTGATTGAAGCCGTGGCGGCAGGCGAGGAAGTGGTGATCGCCAAGGCCGGCAAGCCGGTCGCCAGGCTGGTGCCTATCGAAGCCGCAGCGGCACGTCGACGCCTCGGCTCACTGGCCGGCCAGTTCCACGTGCCTGACGATTTTGATGATCCCTTGCCCAACGAGATTCTTGATGCGTTCGAAGGCCGCTGATGCGTTTCCTGATCGACACGCATCTTCTGCTGTGGGCTCTGACCACCCCGGCTCGGTTGGGGCCGTCGTTGCGGGATAGGTCGGAGGATCCGGCGAACATCGTCCTGCTCAGCGCCGCGAGCCTCTGGGAAATCGCTATCAAGGCGCAAATCCGTCGATCCGGCCTTACCGCTCGACCCGACCAGGTCGCACAGGAGGCCATCGCGCGCGGCTTGACCGAAATGCCCGTGCGGTGGATGGCGGCGGCCGCGGTGACCGATCTGCCGCTCCGCCACCGCGATCCCTTTGACCGTATGCTGGTGGCGCAAGCGGTCACCGAGCCCGTTCATCTGCTGACCGCGGACCGGACGCTGCTGGGGTATTCGGACATGGTTACATTGGCGGACGTGCGCTAGTGGGGTCGATGGAACGCGGCTCAATCCACCAGACTCGCTACGAATGCCGTTCGTGCTCCTCCGGGGTGCGCAGTGTCAGGGCCAAGGCATGCATGCCACCGGCCTCAGGCGGTCCGAATTCAGCGGCCAGGGCCGCATGCACCGCACGGGACCGGGCAACACGGGTCTGGCCGGCAAAGGCCGCCGCCACCATCAGCACGCTGTAATGAGTCTGGCCGCCGGCCTGGGCGCCCGAATGGCCCGCGTGATGCGCGCTGTCGTCCTGAATGGACAGCAGCGACGGTGAAAATGCGTCCGTCAGGGTTGCCTTGATGCGATCGGCGCGGGATGATTTGGGAGCGTTGTCCATGGCCTTCATATCGGACAGTCCGCCCCGCTCGCCAAGACCTGTTGCCAACCCCCCATCACCACGCACATAACTTCCCGATGATCCGTCGTGCAGCGCGCCCCAGGGCTTATGCACCCGACCCGGCTGCGCCCGGTCGGGACTGTGAGGTACCCGGCTGCGTGGCGGCGGGCGAATACCGCGCGCCCAAGTCGCGCCGAACCCTGAACGATTACTGGTGGTTCTGCCTGGCACATGTCCGGGAATACAACAGCAGTTGGGACTACTACAAAGGCATGTCCCCAGCCGAAGTCGAGGCCCAACTCCGAGCCGACACCTCCTGGCAGCGCCCCTCCTGGCCGCTGGGCCGGATCGGTACCGGCGTGTGGGAAGACGAGGTGCTGCGCGATCCCCTGCGGATTTTGGCCTCGGGCAAGGTCGACCGGGCTCGCCAGCGCCAATCCGGTCAGGTCCCGTCCGAATTGAGAGAACCGCTGGCGACCTTCGGGCTGGCATGGCCAACCACTCTGGATGCGGTTAAAACGCGCTACAAGGAGCTGGCCAAACGCCATCACCCGGACGCCAACGGCGGCAGCCGGGATGCGGAGGAACGCCTGAAAACGATCAATCTCGCCTACGCCGCTCTGCGCTCCCGCCTGGTCGCGGATCCGCATCTGGCGGCGGCCGGATAACCCCAGCCCTTGCGTCTCCGCGCGCCAGGGGTAGACTTTCCAGGAAATGTAACAGGACACGCTGGTCTATGAACACGGTTGCCGCAATCGCCGAATCTCGCCCGACCTCGGATATCAATCTGCCGGATGCCAAGGTGTCGGCGCGCGAGGCCTTCGGGCTCGATGTCGATCTGGAGGTGCCGGCGTTCTCCGTCCGCACTGAACATGTGCCGGATCTCGATACCTCCTACCAGTTCGACCGGGAGACGACGCTCGCGATCTGCGCGGGTTTCGCTTACAACCGCCGCGTCATGATCCAGGGCTATCACGGCACTGGCAAATCCACACATATCGAGCAGGTGGCCGCGAGGCTGAACTGGCCCTGCATTCGCGTGAACCTGGATAGCCATATCAGCCGTATCGACCTGATCGGCAAGGACGCGATCGTCCTGAAAGACGGCAAACAGATCACGGAATTCCGCGAAGGGATCCTGCCGTGGGCGTTGCAGCATGCCTGCGCCCTGGTGTTCGACGAATACGACGCTGGCCGCCCGGACGTGATGTTCGTGATCCAGCGCGTGCTGGAAGTCGAGGGCAAGCTGACCCTGCTCGACCAGAACCGGGTCATCCGTCCGCACAAGTCGTTCCGTCTGTTCTCCACGGCCAACACCGTCGGCCTGGGCGATACGACCGGCCTTTATCACGGGACGCAGCAGATCAACCAGGGCCAGATGGACCGCTGGAACATCGTCGCAACCCTGAACTACCTGCCGCACGCGATGGAAACGGGCATCGTCCTGTCCAAGATGGGTATCGATCCTGCCAAGGAGCCGGCGACCAAGAAGCGCGTCGAAAGCATGGTGGCGCTGGCCGACCTGACCCGCGCCGGCTTCATCAACGGCGATATCTCGACCGTCATGAGCCCGCGCACGGTCATCACCTGGGCCGAAAACGCCCGCATCTTCGGCGATGTCGGCTTCGCCTTCCGCCTGACCTTCATGAACAAATGCGATGAGGCGGAACGCTCGACGGTCGCCGAGTACTATCAGCGCTGCTTCAACGAAGACATCCCCACGGGTGGTTTCACCAACCGCAAGTTCTGATAACGACCGGACCGTCCTTGACCGGGGCGGTCCGCCCATGACCAGACGATTCCAGGAAGGCCAGAGCGGCGCATGAGCGGAACTGCCAACAAGGACAACACGCGGGCCGAGGAGTTCAAGCGCGCCACGGCCGGTGTGCTCCGTGCCATCGCGGAGCAACCCGACGTTCAGGTCGCGTTCCAGCCGGGGCCATCCGGCGTCTCTGGCAAACGCGCGCGTCTGCCATTGCCGACCCGGGCCCTGCCGCCGGCCGAAATGGCCCGCCTGCGTGGCGCATCCGATGCCATCGCGCTCCGCCTGCGCCACCACGACGACGCCGTCCATGCCCAGCGCATGCCAGCGCGCCGGGAAGCGAAAGACGCCTATGACGCTCTGGAGCAGGTGCGTGTGGAGGTCGTCGGCTCCCGCTTCATGCACGGCGTCAATGCCAACCTGTACGCAAAACTGACCGAGGAATGCGAGTCGGAAGGCTACGACCGCATGACCCGCAAGGATCAGATGCCGATCGACAAGGCGCTGGCCTTGCTGACACGGGAACGCCTGTCCGGCGAACCGGCGCCCGAGCCGGCGCAACGCATCCTGAACATGTGGCGCGACACGCTGGGCGACACCGCCGATGTCGCGCTGACCGAAATGACCACGGCGCAGGAAGACCAGACGGCCTTCGCGCGCGCCGCCCGCAAGCTGCTTGCGGCCCTGGACCTGGCTGAAGCCGAAGTCGATGCCGATCCCGATGACAGCTCCGAGGACGGTGAGGACGGCGGCGAACAATCCGGCCAGCAGGACACGTCCGACGACGGCGAGGGCCAATCGGAATCCGAATCCGATTCCATGCTCGGCGCCCAGCCCGAGGAAATGGAAGGCGAAGCCGCCGACGATGACGGCACCGATTCCGAGGAAGAGGCCGCCGTCGCGGAAGGGGACGACCGCCCCGGCGGTCCGCAGCCTCGCCGCGAACGCGCCAACCCCGACAGCGACGCCGTCTACCGGGCCTACACCCGCCTCTATGACGAGGAAGTTGACGCCGAGGACCTGTGTGACGCGGATGAACTCGCCCGCCTGCGCCAGCAACTGGACCAACAGTTGCAGCATCTGCAGGGCGTGATCTCCAAGCTCGCGAACCGACTGCAACGCCGCCTGCTGGCCCAGCAAACCCGCGCCTGGGAGTTCGACCTGGATGAGGGCATCCTGGACGCCGGCCGCCTGTCGCGCGTGGTGGTCAACCCCATGCTGGCGCTGTCCTACAAGCGCGAACTTGACATGGAGTTCCGCGACACGGTCGTAACCCTGCTGATCGACAATTCCGGCTCCATGCGCGGCCGGCCGATCACCGTGGCGGCCATGTGCGGCGACATTCTGGCCCGCACGCTGGAGCGTTGCGCGGTCAAGGTGGAGGTGCTGGGCTTCACCACACGCGCCTGGAAAGGCGGGCAAAGCCGGGAACGCTGGGTACAGGAAGGCAAGCCACGCAATCCGGGCCGCCTGAACGATCTGCGCCACATCATCTACAAGGCAGCCGACTCGCCGTGGCGGCGAGCGCGGAAGAACCTGGGCCTGATGCTGCGAGAGGGCCTGCTGAAGGAGAACATCGACGGGGAGGCTCTGCTGTGGGCCTACCGCCGCCTGCTGGTCCGCCCCGAGCACCGGCGTATCCTGATGGTGATCTCCGACGGAGCCCCGGTCGATGATTCGACGCTTTCGGTCAACCCGGGCAACTACCTGGAAAAGCACCTGCGTGAAGTGATCCGCGATATCGAGGCGCGCGATCAGGTCGAACTGATCGCCATCGGGATCGGCCACGACGTCACCCGCTATTACCGGCGCGCCGTGACGATCGTGGATGCCGAGGAACTCGGCGGGACCATGATGAAGAAGCTGACCGAGTTGTTCGACGAAGATGCCGCCGCGGCCTGGGCTCGGTCAGCGAGCGAACGATCCGCGGTCGTCGTCTAGACCTGGGTTCGACCTGTTGGCCGACGGCTCATTCTACCTCTCGTCGGATCCATGCGTGACGTAGGCACGCGGGCCTGGATCCGGCGACGTGACTTCGGTCCAGGCTGAAACAGTGTTGTCACGAGCGGGAGTCGGGCCGCACCGATCACCGGTGACAGAAGCGACCGGTCGGATGGTGTGGGGCTCATGCAGGGACGGATAGGCATCGGAATCGTCACCTACAACCGCAAGGACATGGTTCGCGAAACGATCCAGTGCGTGCGCCGATACACCCTGCGCGACGATGTGGATTTTATCGTTGCGGATGACGGTTCGACCGATGGCACCATGGCACTTCTGCGGGACCTGCATGTTCCAGCGATGACGGGCGTCAACATGGGAATTGCCTGGAACAAGAACCGTGCCCTTTACCTTCTGGCGCAGACACTCCGTTGCGAGGTCGTGATCCTGCTGGAAGATGACACGCAACCGAACAAGGCCGGTTGGGAGAATGACTGGATCGAGGGTGCCCGTCGTTGGGGCCATGTGAACCTGGCCGGTGAGTGGCTGAAGTCGAGTTTCGTACGCGGCAGCGGCACGGCGGACGATCCGATCATGAGCCGTCAGGTGACCGCGCAATGTGCGTCCTATTCGCGCGAGTCATTGGATTATGGCGGCTATTACGATCCGCGCTTCAAAGGGTATGGCCACGAGCACGTCGAGCACTCCCGCCGATTGATCCGGGTCGGTTATGGCGGGATAGAGACCGCAGTCGAAGGAGAAGGGCCGATACAGTTCGCCCTGATTGCCGGATCGGTCACCGTGCATGACCCCCCAAGCCATTACAACAAGGAACAGGCTGAGCGAAATCTGGATGTCGCGCGCCAAGCCATGGGCGATCAATTCTATCGAGCGCCATGGCAGTCGGACGAGGAGATGCAGCAATTCCGGGCCGAAATCACCGGCGCGTTGAGAAACCAACCACGCGGCTTTGACTTGCGTGGCCCGGATCAACCCGCACCGCGAGCCCCGGCCATCATTCTCCCACCGGCCGAACCGCCTCCGCAGGTGCTGGTGGCTCCTGCGTCACCGCCGGATGACAAAAGGGCTTCGCCGGTGCCGTCGGCGCTGGATTATCTTCGGGGTGGCGGTGCGATTCCACCGCCCGCGGTGGCACCACCTCCTCCGCCTGAACCGCCGAAACGGCGCGGTCTTTTCTCTCGTTTTTGGGGTCGCGGATGACGTGGGAGATCAACGGCGTCGCTCCGCCGACAGCAGGTGTCAGACCCCGAACTCTCGCAAATCCGTGTTGCCGTCGGACATCTGGTTACAAGGGCTCGTCCATGGCCAGAAGATGTTCATGTACCCCACGGAGCGTTCGGATCACGCCCGGCTCCATCAGATAATGCGAGTTGATGTAGGGAACCATGACGTCCTCGGTATCAAAAAGGCGCCCTCCAGGACAGGGTGGCAGCAGCCTTGCCCCATATCGCGCAAGAATATGATCATGGATCGACCGCAGGGCAATCCCGTCCTCCTGCATCTCCAGGGACGTGACGCTCCTTCGTATAACGTCGAAGATCGACGCGAGCATGAGCGTCGGTTTTGCCGCAACGTACCGCGCGTACAGTCTCGACCGCAGTCCGGTGCGGCGGCGCCATTCAAACGCGTTCAGCGCCCGCAGAATCTCGGTATCCTGTATGCCAAGGGACTCATTAACAGCCCGCTGTCGAGGCAATGCAGGATCCGGCCAATCCAGAAACGACTGGCAGAAATGGTTGAACAAATCGACCCCGGCTGACCTGACATGGTTGTAAGGTATCAGACGGATATTTTCGGCACCGAAAATCCTGGCATAGCGGTCGAGCATTATACAATAATTAACGACAGATGATTGCCTCGGATTCAAGACATACTTGGTAACGTAGTCCGGAAAGGTCATGCATTCGCCATGCTTGATGACCTCCCGCCACGCCGAACTCACGACTTCCGACCACCGACGGCAGTAGAAGGCCACGACGACCGGCGCGCCACCCATCAATTCACGCAACCCGTGCAAGGATTCGTCGTCCAGGGTCACGAAGATTTCCGAGGAAAGCAGCACGATATCGGCGTCAGACCGATTCAACGCGGCGAATTCCGAGCGCAGGGTGTCGTCTATCCCTGCTCGAATGCGTTCCACCAGGGGATACTGACCACCGGCGCCTCCCCAAGTCTTGGGATATTCGATCCCCCGCCCCTTCAGGTCGGAACGAAATTCGGTGAAAGCGGTCTGAAGGTAGGTCGTCCCTGTCTTTTGCGGGCCGACATGCAAGACGTAACGCGGCATCTGAACAACCACCCTTCGACGTACGATGGATCACGCCACCGCATATCGGTACAACCTCAGTGCGCCATGCCTTGGACGATTTCCTCCGTCATCTTTTTCGCGTCCCCAAACAGCATCATCGTGTTCGGACGGAAGAACAGCTCATTATCCACTCCGGCATAACCGGACGCCATCGACCGCTTCACGAACAGCACTGTTGCGGCCTTCTCCACATCCAAGATCGGCATCCCGTAAATCGCGGAAGACGGATCCGTCTTGGCGGCCGGGTTGGTCACATCATTGGCACCGATCACATAGACCACGTCCGCCGTGGAGAACTCGTTGTTGATTTCCTCCAGTTCGAACACCTCATCATACGGCACATTCGCCTCTGCCAGCAGCACATTCATGTGACCGGGCATGCGACCGGCAACCGGGTGTATGGCGTATTTGACCTCGACGCCTTCCTTCTTCAGCGTGTCCGCCATCTCTCGCAGCGCGTGCTGGGCCTGCGCGACGGCCATGCCATAGCCGGGGACAATGATGACCTTGGATGCGTTCTTCATGATGAACGCGGCATCATCGGCATTGCCGCTCTTCACGGTTCGGTCTCCCGTCGCGGCGCCGGCCGGTCCTGCAGTTCCGCTATCGGTGCCAAACCCACCTAGCAACACGTTGAAGATGCTGCGGTTCATACCTTTGCACATGATGTAGGACAGGATCGCGCCGGACGCACCGACCAGCGAACCCGTGATAATCAGCGCCAGATTCTGAATGGTGAAGCCGATACCCGCCGCCGCCCAACCGGAGTAGCTGTTCAGCATCGACACCACGACCGGCATGTCGGCGCCGCCAATCGGGATGATGATCAGGAAGCCCAAGCCCAGTGCCAGGAAGGCGATCAGCCAGAACAGGATCTGATTGCCGCCCGAGATCACGAACGCCACGATCAACACCGCCAGCAGGATCCCAAGCCCCAGATTCAGCTTGTGCTGCCCCGCAAACAGGATCGGCGCGCCCTTCATCAGCGCCTGCAGCTTCGCAAACGCAATCAGCGAGCCCGAGAACGTGATCGCCCCGATCGCCAGTCCCAGCGACATTTCGACCAGGCTTTGCCCATGGATATGCCCCGGTGAGCCGATACCAAATGCACCCGGTGCATTCAGCGCCGCGGCCGCCACGAACACCGCGGCCAGGCCGACCAGGGAGTGAAACGCCGCCACCAACTGGGGTAGCGCCGTCATCTGGATGCGCAACGCAACGGCAACGCCAATGCCACCGCCGATGACGATGCCCAGCAGGATCAGCAGATAGCCCCAGCCGCCCATGCCATGATGCAACAGGGTGGCGACCACGGCGACGCCCATGCCGATCATGCCGAACCGGTTGCCCTGCCGGGATGTCACTGGGCTGGACAGGCCCCGCAACGCCAGCACAAACAGGACGGACGCGACCAGATAGGCGAGCGAGGTCAGGCTGGGAGACATGGCCGATACCTCTTATTTGCTGCCGGCTCGCGCGGCGGCGGCGCCGCGGGCTTTGAACATCGACAGCATCCGCTGCGTCACAACAAACCCACCGAATATGTTCACCGAGGCCAAGGTCACGCCGATAAACCCGAACGCCATCGCCCAGGGCGACTCTGCCAGACCGGTCGCCAGCATGGCGCCCACGATGATGACCGACGAAATCGCGTTGGTCACCGCCATCAGCGGTGAGTGCAAGGCCGGAGTCACGTTCCAGACCACGTAATAGCCGACAAAGCAGGCCATCAGGAAAATGGCGAGCAGGAAGATGAACGCGTCGACCTCCGGGGCGCCGACCGGCAAGGTGGCGGTCAGCGCCTTCGCGTGAGCGGCAAGTTCATTCGCCCGTTGCGCCAGGCGGGTTGCCTCGTCCGCCAACTGGTTCGGATTCATCGATCTGGTCTCCGGGTCTCAGGCGGCCTGGGAAGGCAGGAAGCTCGGGTGCACGATCGCGCCGCCGCGGGTCAGCATGACGCCCTTCACGATATCGTCGGTGTCGGGCAGTTTCGGGGCCTTGGCGTCCTTGTCCCAAAACGTGGTCAGGAACGTCAGCAAATTCCGCGCGTACAGCCCACTCGACGCCACCGAAATCCGGCTCGGCCAGTTGTTGTAGCCCAGGATGGTCACCCCATTGGGTGTCACGATGCGTTGCCCGGGCACGGTCGAGGCGCAGTTGCCGCCGGCATCCGAGGCCAAATCCACCACGATGCTGCCGGGGCGCATCGATTGCACCATTGCCTCGGTCACGATGGTCGGGGCGCGCCGTCCCATCACCAGGGCGGTGCAGATCACAATGTCGTTCTTGGCGACCGTCGCAGCCATCAGTTCGGCCTGTTTCTGGCGGAACGCCTCGCTCATCTCGCGGGCATACGCACCAGTCTGGCCGGCGGTCTCCTCATCCTCCACGCCCACGAACGTGGCGCCGAGGGATTTGATCTCCTCCTTCGCCGCGGGGCGCACATCCGTCGCGGACACGATCGCGCCCAGCCGGCGAGCGGTGGCGATGGCCTGCAAACCGGCAACGCCGGCACCGATCACGAACACGCGAGCGGGCGGCACGGTGCCGGCCGCGGTCATCATCATCGGAAAGCCACGCTGGAATGCGTTCCCAGCCTCGATCACCGACCGATAGCCGGCCAGATTGGCCTGGCTGGACAGAACGTCCATCGATTGGGCCCGGGTGATGCGGGGCAACAGTTCCATCGCGGCCGCGTCAATGCCGGCAGTGGCCAAATCCGGGACCAGATCCGGATCGGAAAACGCCCCCGCGATACACACCAGCAACGCCCCGCGCGGGATCAGCGCCCGTTCCGCGGCTTCCGGGGTCTGCACCGCGAAAACGATGCCCGCCCCATCGAGTGCGGCGGCTGGATCGGCGCCAATTTCGGCGCCGGCAGCGGCAAATTCAGTGTCAGGAATGGAGGCGGTCGCACCGGCACCAGTCTCGATCGCAACCGTCAGACCCAGGGCAATCAGGCGCTTGACCGTTTCGGGGGTGGCAGCCACGCGGGCCTCTGCCACGCGTCTTTCCCTCAGCACCGCAAGGCGCATCCGTATCAATCCTCTCTTCGGGGGCCTTCATGCAGGGGGAGCACGATGACAACCGCTCGCCGGCCCGGACGGTTCTGCTGATATCCAATGCACCGCGAGGGCAGAGCATGCAAGAGGCAGCACCGCTCGAACAGCGGATAGGCCCCAGGAATCGGGCCGATCTTAAGGGCTTGTAAATCGATCCTGCCGCAGGATGGCGTATGTGGTCACCCCCCGGAGCGGAAATGGCATGAGCTTATCAGTCGAGGCGGGGCCATTGTCGGGCCCTCCGGAAGCACGGGACCAAATCGTGGTTTCCGTGGTCGGAGGCCAGGTACGAATTCACTCGTTGAAACAGGCCCAGCAGGAGGCCAACCCTGACACACGACAGGTGTTCAGCGGGTCCCCGGCCCAGTTGGCCGGCTTCCTCCGCGACATTCAGGCCGAAGTCAGCACGGATGGCAATACGCACAAGGAACACCCGGATCCCGGAAGCGCCGATGGGCCTGGCGTTGGAACTGCCGTTCGGAGCAAACCAGCTTCGGCGTGACACGGCAACAACAGCCCCCCGCGGCGGGATGGGGTGGTGACGGAAACTGTTGGGCCAGGTCCTGTTTGGCCAGACCCCCGTCTGCGGTCTATCGGGCCTTCGCCCCATCCGGGACCTTGTCATCACCGTCGATACGCACGCCGGCCGACGGCTTCGGCGCGGATGCCTGAGCCGCTTGTGCAAGCGCCGCCATCAAAGGCTGGGCCTCCTCCCATGGCTGTCGTTTGAGGTAGTTGACGATCGCCTGGAATGTCTGCGGAGGCAGGACCACCGGATAGGGCTCTGGCGGTAGTGGCGCTTGCGCCCGGGTCGGCGATGCGAGAGCCATCGCGATCAACAGGTATGACAGTCTCACGGATGCGCCTCTGCTGTCGGGTTCGTGCAGCGATCAGCTACGGGATTCAGGTCCCGATCGCCATCCAAAAGAAATTCACGGAAACACCCCGCCCCCCGGCATCGGTCGCGGAGGCGCTGAACGCGTTGGTTCCCCGGGGCAACGCATTCATCGAGACGGTCAGCGGACTGCCAGCCGCATTGGGCGTGATGGTGATGGAGTGGGCATGGGTGGCGAAGGCGGCGGGATAGCGGACATTGGCCGCACCGCTGGCATCGGTGCTGGCTCGCCCCCATTGCAACAGCAGCCCGCCCGGCAGTCGGGTAAAGCCGACCGGCGCATTGTTCGGCGCGAATTGGCTGAAATTCACCACCTGGGTGCCGGTCGTCCCGGCGGCCGCCACGATAGGCACCGACGATATCAAGGCCACACCGTCGCTGGACAATCTGGCAACAGCGGCACCATCTCGGCCAGCGGTGTCCAGCCCGATGGTCTGATGGGCCCGCATCCAGATCACATTCCCGGCTGGGTTCTGCGTGGCCCGCCTGGTGTCCAGGACCGCCTGGCTGAAATGCGCCCATATCTGGAAAACACTCTTGAACGTCGCCTGGTTGACACTCGCGGGATTATGCCAGCCCTCCGTCACGACCGTCACCGCCGCCCGGAACTCAGCGTTTGGGCCGCCCTTGTCCCAGCGCTTCCCCCATAAGACCGTCAAAGTCCGTTCGTCCGCATCGTCGAGGTCATTGGCCGCCAGATCGAATTCGGCGGTGATCTGAGCCCCCGTCCGGCTGGATTTCTGTCCGGTCATGTCGTTGGATTCAAAGGTACCGGCCCAAATTTGTGGATTGTCCTTGGGACCTCCCGGGGCAAATGTCCGGCGGTTCGCCTGCGCATAGGTCGCGACGTGCTGGCCGGTTCCACCGGTCCCGCCATATTCCAGCAGCGACAACGTCGTCCAATGATAGTCGTTCGGCGCTCCCGCGATCTGGGTTGCCACCTGCAAGGCATTCTGCACGACGGTCTTGGGCCCGCCCTTATAGGCAGGCAGGTACCTGATACTGACCTCCGCATGGCCCGCCGGTTCGACACCATAGCGTCCGACGGACCGCACCCGCAAAGTGGCGTCCAGGCCGTTCGTCGCAAGCAACTCCTTCATCATGACATTGAACGCCACCGGTTCCACCGTGGCACGGGCCTGGGCGGGTTCCTGCGGCGATGACGTCGGGTTGAGCGCCAACCGCACGGGGAAAGCCTCCGCATCCGCGATCCCATCCGCCGTCGCGCGCGGAGTCAACATCGCCATTCCGAATGGACCATCGGAGGCCCCCATCGATCGGCCGGCCGGTACCGCGCCCAGCGAGGGCATGATCGGACCCTGAGCCATAGAGGCGCCGCCCAGGTCACTGGTCATGGCGATGCAATCCAGTGTCATGCTGGTGCCAGAGGTGCAGTGTCCTTGCGCCCCCGCTTCGGTCGCCATCAGCAGACTAACGATCGACCAGACCGTGCGTTTCATGCCGCCCTCCCTGATTGGGGCCGATCCTCGACCGCCGGACCATATAATGCGTGCCACGTATCAGGCGGCATAGAACGGACAACGAGATCGCTTGCTCAGACCGCCACGCGAGGCCGCCGGTCATGGATCAAGGCGCAACATCCTTCAGCCACGTCCAGTGAGCCAGGCCCCGTCGATCAGCAGGTCCGCACCGTTGATATCGGCGCTGTAGGGACCGCACAGAAATGCGATCAGGCCGGCCACGTTGTCGTCCTTTACGAAGCGGCGAGACGGTTGGCGCGTGGCAAGGAACCGCGCCTCCGCTTCCTCAAAGGTCGTGCCGTCGCGCTACATCTCGTTTCGCATGCGCCGTTCGATTGCCGGGGTCATGACCGTGCCGGGACAGATCGCGTTGCAGGTGATGTTGGTCTGCGCCAGTTCCAGGGCGACGGCGCGGGTCAGGCCGAGCAGAGCGGTCTTGGTGGTGACGTAGTCGATGCGGTTGACGGTGGCGAAATGGCTGTAGATCGAAGCCATGTTGACGATCCGCCCCCAGCCCTTCGCCTTCATCCCTGGCACGAACAGCCGGATCGTATGGAACGGCGCTGACAGGTTCACGGTCAGTGCCTCATCCCAGTGTTCCGGCGCAAAATCCTCGACGGTGCCGAAATAGCGGATGACGGCATTGTTCACCAGGATGTCCGGGCCGCCATGCGTCTTCTCGGTTGCCTTGACCAGGTCGGCGATCTGGGCGGGTAGACGGAGATCGGCGGGGTGATAGCGACCTAGCCGCCGAACGCCTCCAGCTCCGCGACCCGGTCGGCGATGGTCTGCTCGGACGCGATGCCGTTCAGCGTGACATTGCAGCCCAACCCAGCCAGGGCCTTGGCGGTAGCAAAACCAATCCCACCGAGTGAGCCCGTGATCAGCGCCGATTTTCCGTTGAGCATGGGAGTCCTCCGCCGTGTCGGCCCATGGTGAACGCGCTGGCGCCAGACGCAAGGGGATAGGCCCGGGGGCGAGAGCTGAGCGGCTTGGTATTGCGCCTTCCGTCACGTCGGGCTGCAATGGGGAACCAAAGGGAAGGGAACGTGCCATGGGTCAAGTTGAGGGCAAGGTCGGAATCGTCACGGGCGCGGCGTCCGGAATCGGCGCGGCAACCGCCCGGGTCCTGGCGCGGGAGGGCGCGAAGGTCGTCATTACCGACCTGGATGATGCGGCCGGCCAAGCCCTGGCCGACGAGATTGGCGGCGTGTTCGTCCACCACGACGTGACAGATGAGGATGGCTGGGTCAGCCTGGTCGCCACCGTAGAGCAACGATTCGGCCGGCTGGACATCGTCGTCGCCAACGCCGGGATCGGCATCATGAGCTCCGTCGTTGACATGTCGCTGACGGACTGGCGCCGACAAATGGCGATCAACGTCGATGGCGTGTTCCTGACGGTGAAGCACTGCATTCCGGCGATGCGGCGGGCGGGCAACGGCGGCTCCATCGTGATGCTGTCTTCGATTGCCGGGCTGCGCGGGTCAGCCAACATGGCGGGCTACAGTGCCAGCAAGGGCGCGGTGCGGCTGTTTGCAAAGTCCGTGGCGCTGGAATGTGCGGTCGCCCGTGACGGTATCAGGGTGAATTCCGTGCATCCCGGCATCATCGTGACGGCAATCTGGGACAAACTGCCCGGGCGGTCCAACGCGCCGCTCGATCCCCACAAGATTGGCGAATCGACCGTTCCGATGGGGCACGCCGGGGAGGCCGCGGACATCGCCAATGGCATCCTGTTCCTGGCCTCGGACGCGTCGAGCCATATGACGGGGTCGGAACTGGTGATCGATGGCGGTATCATGGCCGGGCGGGCGACGCGGTTGGGCGGGTAGAAAGTCGGAGGCTGGCCGGGTGGCAACATCCGACCAGCCTTCCATGCCGATGGTCAACGACCAGACTGCGCGACCGGTTGATGAAGATCGGTGCCCGAAGCGTTCGCCACGAGGGGGCGATCACGTTCCAGATGGCTGAGATGCGGCCTCATGTGGTCCGTGCCAGCCGATACTCAATTCCATAACGGGGCAACGTCCGTGCGCGGCCGAATAGTCGCCGATCCTCATCGGGCCGTCATTCGTCGGTGCGCGTGGGTGCGGACCATGATTTCTGAGTGCGCCCTCGCTCAATGCGGCGCCCCGGCACCAAAGTCACGCAGGTGCGGCATGTTCCGCAAGTCCATCAGCCGGATCAGGCTCGCGCGGGCATCCGCATCGCACGCAATATCGACATCGCCCCCGCGCTCCGCCTCTCCCAGGCCGCGATAGCCGAGCCATACTTTGATCAGCGCGCCGATGTCGGCTTGCACAACGACGTCGACCGGAAAGCCGGGTTCCTTCGGGCAGACATCCAGCGTCTCTCCCGGCTTCGCCACGATCCACCAATTCTCGACCGCTCGGCGGCCACGCGGCAGGTTGCGCAAGATGAATTGAATCGTAAAGCGCTGGGGCGGCAGCCGAGCGGAGTCGGTGTGCTGGCGCAGCTTCCACATGAACAGGCCGGGGTCGCAGTCATTCGGTCCGATACTGTCGCGCACGTGAGTCTGCCCCCAGACACTCAGGGTCTCCAACACGGGTCGCAGGGCGATCCCAGCCTCGGTCGGTGAATATTCGTGCCCGTGGCCATTGGATTTCTCGACGCGGTCGATCAGCCCGGCCGCCTCCAGTTCGCTTAGTCGTTGCACAAGCAGGGCGCGCGACATCAGTGGCACGCCGCGTTGGATTTCGTTGAACCCGCGGGCGCCGCCCAAAAGCTCCCGCAGGACCAAAGATGTCCAGCGCGTGCCGATCACCTCCATCGCCTTCGCCACCGGGCAGAACTGGCCATAGCCGTGCATGCGTATCCTCCTTCACGGTCTTGGATGGAAGCAAACGGCACTTTGGACCGGTGGACAAGTTCAGAAATCGAACTTGTTCCGCCTCGGCGGGGAGGACATGGTCACCGTGTTGGCATATCGGGAGGGAACGATCATGGACGCAACGACCACGCCTCGCACCGATTGGGCAGCGCTGGCGGCACATCTTGGCCCGAGCTTCGCTGAGCGGGAAGCGACGCTGGATGCAGAGGACCGGTTCGCGGCGGAGAACATCTCGGACCTGAAGGCGCATCGCGTGTACGCCGCGGCGGTTCCGGCCGAACTCGGGGGCGGCAACGCCACGATGGCGGAGCTTTCGACGCTGCTGCGCGGATTGGCACGATACGCCCCGGCCACGGCGCTGGCCTTGTCCATGCACACTCATTCTGTTGCAGCGCTGGCCTGGCGGTGGCGCCACCAGAGCGCACCGGTGGACACCCTGTTGCGCCGCGTGGCGACGGAGCAATGCGTGATCCTCACGTCGGGCGGCAATGACTGGCTGGACAGCGGCGGCACCGCGACCCGCGCAGAGGGTGGGTACCGAATCAATGCGCGCAAGGGATTCGCGTCCGGTCAGCCCGCTGGCGACCTCCTCATGACCAGTGCGGTCCTGGACGATCCGATTGCAGGCCCAACCGTGCTGCATTTCATGGTTCCGGTCTCGGCCCAGGGCGTGCGGGCCCTGGATACGTGGAAAACCCTTGGCATGCGGTCAAGCGCATCCAACGATATCCTGCTGGAAGATGTCTTCGTGCCGGAAGCGGCCATCGCCGGGCGACGGCCCAAGGGCGTATGGCACCCCATGATCCATGTCGCAGCCTCGGTCGCATTCCCGTTGGTCTACAGTGTCTATGCCGGAGTCGCGGAAGCAGCCCGCGATCTGGCGATACGGGCGGTGCCAGAGAACGCGCGACTCGACCCGTTGGTTCAGATGGCGGCGGGCGCCCTGGATACGACGCTGGCAACCGCGCGCATGGCGGTGGCCGATATGGTGATCGCAAGTGGCGAACCGAGCGGGCCGGAAACGACCAGCCGTATCATGACCGGGCGCCAGATCGCCGGGACAGCGGCGATCCGGACGGTGGAACTGGCTTTGGACCTAGCAGGCGGGCGGGGCTTTTTCCGCGCTGCGGGGCTGGAGCGGCTGTTCAGGGACATCCAGGCCGCCCGGTACCATGCGTTGAAAACGACAGACCAGCAGGTGTTGGCCGGACGCCTTGCCCTGGGAGTTCCCATCGATGATTGAAAGCTCGGGGGACGCCAATCACCCCGCCGTCGGCACCCCAGCCTTGGCCAACGCCGCCGCCTGGCGTTCGGCCAATGCCGCTTCGTCAAAATCGGCGATCAGTTCATGGAACAGGCGGCTCCAGTTCAACTCCGCCTTCAGGCGCAGAAACACCCCACCCAGGCCAATCGCGGACCGGTCCATCAGCACGAACTCCCGCGGCGGCTTCACCCCGCCCGTCCGTTTCAGTCCCGCATGGACCTTCTCCGCCACGGCCCGACCGAACATCGGGTCATCGGTTTCCTGAATGCGGCGCACGCGATCCTCGGTCAGCGGTTCGTAGAGGAACCGGGCCCACAGGTTCAGCACCTCCATCTTCTCTTGCGACAGATCGGTGAAGCCCCAGGTCGCGTAGGCATGATGCGCCTTGGCGTCGTCGCGATCGCGCACCGCCTCGAACAGGTCGATCACGCCGCGTACGAACTTCGGGTTGAATACGCGGATGGCGCCGAAATCCAGCAGATTGACCGATCCGTCCGGGCGCACCTGATAGTTGCCCATGTGCGGATCGCCATGGATCACGCCGTAGCGGTAGAACGGCACATACCAAGCGCGGAACAATGCCTCGGCGATACGGTTGCGCTCTTCTTGCGGAGGATTCTCCGCCAACCGTTGCATCAACGGGCGGCCATCCAGCCAGGTCATGGTCAGCAGCCGGTCGGTGCTGTACTCGGCCACGGGCGAGGGCACATGCACCATCGGATGCTCCGCCAGCATCAGTCCATACAGGCGCATCTGCGCGGCCTCCCGCCCGTAGTCCAACTCCTCCCGCAGGCGTTCGGTCAGTTCCTTGTAGATTTCTTCATGCTGGATTGCGTTGTCCATACGGTGGTAGATCGCCATCGCCATACGCAACTGCCGCAGATCGGCCTCCACCGTGCTCGGCATATCCGGGTATTGCAGCTTGCACGCAACCTCGCGCCCATCCGGCAGGCGAGCCCGATGCACCTGCCCGAGTGAGGCGGCGGCCGAGGCGGTTTGGTCGAACTCGGCAAAGCGGGATCGCCAGTCCGGGCCCAATTCGCTGGCCATGCGGCGCCGGACGAAGGACCAGCCCATTGCTGGCGCATTCGCCTGCAATTGAGCCAGCTCCGCGGCGTATTCGGCGGGCAGCGCGTCCGGCACGGTGGACAGGAACTGCGCCACCTTCATCAACGGACCTTTCAACCCGCCGAGAATGGTCTTCAGATCCTCGGCGTGGGAGGCGCGGTCGGTCTTGATGCCAAACACCCGCTCCCCAGCAACCCGGGCGGCAATGCCACCGACGGCGCCAGAGGTGCGCGCAAACCGCCGCAGTTCCCCAAAGAGATTGCTACCGGACATGGGCGGTGACAGGGCGGTAAGAAGACTCCCCCTCCCCTTGCGGGCTTGGGCCGCGAAGCGGACCAAGGGTGGGGGGAGGCGGCACGGCCCGTTGGATACTGATCAGGGTCCCCTCCAGATTCCCCAACACGTCTTGGTTGGAGAACCTCAGGACTCGCAGTCCTTGTGCCACCATCCACGCATCGCGCGCCGCGTCCGTATTCGAATCCACATGCGAAATACCATCCAATTCGACAACCAAGCGCTCCGCAGCGCAGTAAAAATCGGCAATGAACGGACCGATCGGCACCTGCCGGCGGAACGTCAGCCCGCCACATTTTCGATTACGGACACCGGCCCAGAGGCGCCGCTCAGCCGGGGTCGCGCCCTGCCGTATGGACTTGGCGCGGGCGAGCATGGATGTTCCCGGTTGCGCGGCCCCCTCCCCCCACTCTTGGTCCGCTTCGCGGCCCAAGCCCGCAAGGGGAGGGGGAGTGTTGCGGGGGTTCACTCCGCTTTCTCCAACTCATCGATGAAGTCAGCGATCACGTCCAACCCGCGCGTCCAGAACGCGGGGTCCGACGCATCCAGACCGAACGGCGCAAGCAACTCCTTGTGACGCTTCGTCCCACCGGCCCGCAGCATATCAAGGTATTTCGCCTGGAACCCGGGATGGCCGTTCTGGAACACCGCATACAGCGCGTTCACCAGACAATCGCCGAACGCATAGGCATACACATAGAACGGCGAGTGGATGAAATGCGGCACATAGGCCCAGAACACGCCGTATTCCGGCGTGAACTCGAATGCCGGCCCCAGGCTTTCGGTCTGCACCTGCAACCACAATTCGCCGATCCGCTCGGGCAGCAACTCGCCCTTGCGGCGTTCATCGTGCAACAGCGACTCGAACCGATAGAACGCCACCTGGCGCACCACCGTGTTGAGCATGTCCTCGACCTTGGACGCCAACATGATCCGCCGCTGCGCCGGGGTAGCGCTGTCCAGCAGGGCGCGGAAGGTCAGCATCTCCCCGAACACGCTGGCGGTTTCGGCCAGGGTCAGCGGCGTCCCGGACATCAGATAACCCTGCCCACCGGCCAGGATCTGGTGCACGCCATGCCCCAGTTCATGCGCCAGGGTCATCACATCCCGCGTCCGCCCATGATAATTCACCAACAAATACGGATGCGCGCTCGGTACCGTCGGATGGGCGAACGCCCCGCCGGACTTGCCGGGTTTCAACGTAGCGTCGATCCACGGTTTGTCGAAGAACCGCTTGCCAACCGAAGCCAGTTCCGGGCTGAACGCGCCATAGGCGGTCAGGACACGGTCCCGCGCCTCCTCCCAGGCGATGACCCGATCGTCATCCTGCGGCAGCGGCGCGTTGCGGTCCCAATGCATGAGCTTCGGCAGCCCCAGCCACCGCGCTTTCATGCTGTAATAGCGATGCGCCAACCGCGGATAGGAGTCACGGACCGCACTCACCAACGCGTCCACAACCTCGTCTTCCACCATGTTGGAGCGGTTGCGATAGCTGCCCGGCCGCGGATAATGGCGCCACGTGTCGATGATCTCCTTATCCTTGGCCAGGGTGTTGGTGATCAGCGAAAATAGCCGCAGGTTCTGATTGAACGCGACACCGATGGCCTTCCCGGCGGCCTCCCGCACGGACCGGTCGCGGTCCGACATCTTGTTCAGCACGCCGCTGATGGTCAGTTCCTCCCCGTTGAGGGGAACGCGCATCGCCGCGATCGTCTCATCGAACAGCCGATTCCAGGCGGAATGGCCGGTGATTTCCTTCTCGTGCAGCAGCTTTTCCAGGTCGTCCGCCAACTGATGCGGGCGGAACACGCGCAGGTCGCGCAGCCACGGCCGGTACCGAGCCAGTGCCGGGTCCGCCAGCTTGCGATCCAGCACCGCGTCGTCCAGCCGGTTCAGCTCCAACGTGAAGAACAGCAGGTCGCTGCTGATGGTCGTCACCCGCTCGTTCACCGTCTGGTAGAATTGCGCGATCACCGGGTCGGTGGAATCGCCGGCGAACAACAGGCTGGCATAGGACGCCAGGCGGCCCAGGATTTCCTCGATCCGCTCAAACTCCGCGATCGCGGCGGCCAGCGCCGCGCCGGGCAGGGTGGCGAGCTTGCCGGCATAGGCATTGGAGAACGCCTTGGCCTGCGCGGCCGATCGATCAAAATCCGCGGTGACGGCCGGGTGGTCGGGTGAGGGATACAGATCGGACAGATCCCAGACAGGCAGGGGTTCGGCGGCGGCAACGGCCTGGCTGGTCTCGGACATCGGGGGGTGATCCTTGGTCTGCTGCAATCTCTCTGCATGTAAGGTAGGAATACCGTCCGTCAAAGGGTTGCATCCGGCGCAACCCAACTCTTGGGATGGACACGTGCAGACCTATCCGACCTGGCCCAACCTCGCCGCCATGATGCTGGCCCGCGCTCGCGCCTGGCCAACGAAGCCGATGCTGCGGTCCTTCCACGGCGGCACCTGGCACTCGATGTCCTGGGGGGAGTTTGCCCGCATGACCGCGTCCTGCGCCCGGCACCTGCGGGCGGCGGGTGTATCAGCGGGGGATCGCGTGGTCATATGCGCGGAGAACCGGCCCGAATACCCGATCGCCGAGACCGCGCTGATGGCGATCCGTGCGGTCCCGGTGCCGGCCTACACCACCAACACGGTCGACGACCATGCGCATGTCCTGCGCGATTCCGGGGCGCGGGCGGCCATCGTCTCCTCCAACGCGCTGGCTGAACGGTTCCGGGCGGCGGGGGAAAATTCCGGCGGTCTGGACCTGCTGGTCACGATGGATGGACCGGAGTGGGCAGCCATGGTGGCCGATCCCGACCCATGCGACGATATCGCGCTGGAAGCGTCGAGCATCCCCCCCACCGCCCTGGCGTGCCTGATCTACACCTCCGGCACGGGCGGCGCGCCGAAGGGCGTGATGCTGCCACATCGCTGCATCCTGTCGAACTGCGCCGGCGCGTTCGAGCTGGTGCGCCCGCTGAATCTGCAGGACGAGACCTATCTGTCGTACCTGCCGCTCTCTCACAGCTACGAACACACCGTCGGACAGTTCTTCCTGCTCAGCATCGGCACCGAGATCGTCTATGCGCGCGGTGTCGAGCATCTGGCTGCCGACATGCTGACCGTGCGCCCGACGGTGCTGGCGGCGGTGCCTAGGGTGCTGGAGGTGATACGGACCCGCGTGCTGGCGCAGGTGGAGCGGCAGAAGCCCTGGAAACAAGCGCTGTTCCGGCGCGCTCTGGCGATCGGGCTGAAACGGGTGGATCGCCAACCTCTATCGGTTGCGGATCACCTGATTGATCCATTGATGGACCGCATGGTGCGAGCCAAGGTCCGCGCCCGCTTCGGCGGCCGGCTGGTCGCGGCGATGTCGGGTGGGGCCCGGCTGGAGCCTGACGTCGGGCGGTTCTTCCTGGCCCTGGGCCTGACCGTCATGCAGGGCTATGGCCAGACCGAGGCCGGCCCTGTCATCAGCGCCAATCCCCCTGACGCCATCCGGATCGAGACCGTCGGGCGGGTGCTGCAAGGGGTCGAGCTGAAAATCGCCGAGGACGGTGAAATCCTGGTGCGTGGCGATCTGGTGATGGATGGCTACTGGGGACGCCCCGCGGACACCGCGGCGGCGATCCAGAACGGCTGGCTGCACACCGGAGACATCGGCGAACTCGATCCAGATTTGTATCTGCGTATCACGGACCGCAAGAAGGACATGATCGTACTGTCGGGCGGCGAAAATATCTCACCGGCGAGGATCGAGGGGATCCTGATGGCAGAGCCCGAGATCGCCCAGGCGGTTGTCTCGGGTGACGGGCGGGCCGGCCTGACGGCGTTGCTGGTACCGGCCGAGGGGTATGATGATGTCGCAGTCGCCCTGGCGGTCAGCCGAGCGAATCATCGTTTGTCGGTGACGGAGCGGGTGCGCAAGCATGCGGTGGTGGAGGCGTTCACGGTTGAGAACGGGTTGCTGACACCGACGCAGAAAATCCGCCGGATGCTGGTCATCCGTGCCAACCATGATGTGCTCGCGCAATTGCACGCCTGAGGGCCCATAGGCACTGGTCACAGGTGTGATCACGCTCAGCGAAACGTAACAGCGTCTGAATCACGTGATAAAACAGAGTGCTAGAGCGGCTTGCCGTTTCCAGTCATGGGGCAACCGCTTTGGCCAGCCAGGACTACATCCCGAGCGCGCGCCGGTAGACATCCAGCATTGTCTCCAGCTCTTCGACTTCCGCGGCTTCCTGCTTTCGGATGCGGATCAATTGCCGCAAAACCTTGACGTCGAATCCCGCCGACTTCGCTTCCTGGTAGATGTCCTTGATGTCGCTGCCGAGGGCCTTGCGCTCTTCCTCCAGCCGCTCGATGCGCTCGACAATGCTGCGCAGACGGTCGGCCGCGACGCCGCCCGTCTTGATCTGTTCCTCGGTAATCGGTTTGGCCGCCATCACTCAATCCCCGCGCCAACGAAGCGCGCGGGGATAGCCGTGCGAGACCTCCGGGTCAATGTCCGGGATTGGCTTTGGCGAAAGCGGCCTTCTGTTCGGCGGTCGCCTCTTTCTGATATTTCGCCTGCCATTCCTTGTATGGCATGCCGTAGACGATCTCCCGTGCATCCGGATCCGTCAGTCCGATGCCGCTTTCCTGGGCGGCTTCCCGATACCAGCGGCTGAGGCAATTCCGGCAGAATCCAGCCAGATTCATCATGTCGATGTTCTGCACATCGGTGCGTTCACGCAGATGCTGAACCAGCCGCCGGAAGGCCGCGGCCTCCAGTTCGGTGCGAGCCGCCTGGTCGAGTTCAGGTGTTGTCATGACAATCCTCCGTCTTGGTAGCGCCTAACATGGCGTCGGGACCGCAAGTTCGCCATACTGCGCCGGGAGCCGAAGAGAGGAAATCGCCGATGATCTGGTCCCGTGAACTGGCCCAATGACCTGGGATGACGCACGGGCGCGCGCCGTGTTGCGCACCATGTTCGACACCGCGGTTGCCGCGGCCGACCCACGCAAGGTGCTGGCCGCCCATCTGCCTGCCAAGCCGACGCATGGGCGCTGCATCGTCGTGGGCGGTGGGAAATCGGCCGCCGTCATGGCCGCCGCGCTGGAAGACGCCTGGCCGGATGTCGCCCTGGAAGGCACCGTCGTCACCCGCTACGGCCATGCGGTGCCGACCCGGCGGATCGAGGTGATCGAGGCCTCCCATCCCGTCCCCGACGCCAATAGCGAACGCGGTGCCCAACGCCTGCTGGAACGCGTACGCGGCCTGGGAGAGGACGACCTGGTCATCGCCCTGATGTCCGGCGGAGCCTCCGCGCTCCTCGCCGCGCCTGCCCCGGGCCTGACCCTGGGCGACAAGCAGGACGTCAACCGGGCGCTGCTGGCCTGCGGGGCCACCATCACCGAGATGAATGCCGTCCGGAAGCATCTGTCCGCGATCAAGGGCGGGCGCCTCGCCGCCGCCGCGTTTCCCGCCCGGGTCGTCACCCTGGCGATCAGCGACGTGCCGGGGGATGACCCCGCCGTCATCGGCTCCGGGCCGACCGTACCGGACCCCACCAGCTTCTCCGATGCCCGCGCCTTGGTGGCCCGCTTTGGCATCGCAACCTCCCCATCCGTTGCGGCCCGGCTGGCCATGGATGCCGATGAGACACCCAAGCCCGGCAGTCTGCCGCACGCGACCTTCCGCATGATCGCCACGCCGATGATGGCCCTGCGCGCCGTCGCCGAGGCGGCACGCGGCCTGGGCCTCACGCCGCTGATCCTGGGGGACGCCCTGGAAGGCGAGGCCCGCGAAATGGGCACCGTTCTGGCTGGCATAGCCCGGTCCATCCGCGCCCATGGCCAGCCGCTGTCAGGACCCGCTCTGTTGCTCTCCGGCGGCGAGACCACCGTCACGATGAACCAGGGCACTGCCGGTCATGGCGGGCGTAACACCGAGTTCCTGCTGGGTCTGGCCGTCGCCCTGGATGGCACCCCCGGCATCTGGGCCATGGCAGGAGATACCGACGGGGTCGACGGCATGGATGAGATCGCCGGTGCGATCCTGACCCCCGACACCCTGACCCGGGCACGCGCCAAGGGCATCGACCCACGCGCCGCCCTGGCCGGCCATGACAGCCACACATTTTTTGGTGCCACGGGGTTCGGCGCCACGGACGATCTGATTGTCACCGGTCCCACTCTTACCAACGTCAACGACATCCGCGCGATCCTGATCGCCTGAAAGAGCACGTCATGGCCACCCGCCCAAAGCTCCGCCGGCGTCGTCGTACCAAAATCATCGCCACACTCGGCCCGGCCAGCTCTTCCATCGAGGTGATGACGCGGCTGTTCCAGGCCGGCGCGGATGTGTTCCGGCTGAATTTCTCGCACGGGACGCAGGAAGACCACGCACTCCGCTTCGCCATGATCCGCGAACTGGAACAGCGGTTCGAACGTCCGATCGGGATCCTGGCGGATGTGCAGGGGCCGAAACTGCGGGTCGGTCGGTTCTCCGGCGGGCGGGTGCACCTGCAGACTGGCCAACCGTTCCAGTTGGACCTGAACGCCACGCCGGGTGACGCCCAACGTGTCAACCTGCCCCACCCCGAGATCATCGAAGCCGCCTCCATCGGCTGCACCCTGCTGCTGGACGACGGCAAACTGCGCCTGCGCGTCACCCGCAAACGTGCCGATGCCCTGGAAACCGAGGTCGTGGTCGGTGGCCCGCTGTCCGACCGCAAGGGCGTCAACGTCCCCGATGTCGTGCTGCCGATCCCCGCCCTGACCGTCAAAGACCGGGAAGACCTGGAATTCGCCGTCAGTCACGGCGCCAACTATATCGGCCTGTCCTTCGTCCAGCGCCCGGAAGACGTGATCGAGGCCAAGGCCCTGATCGCCGGACGCGCCTGGGTGATGGTGAAATTGGAAAAACCCCAGGCTCTGGACAATCTGGAGGCGATCCTGGCGTTGACAGACGCTGTAATGGTCGCTCGTGGCGATCTCGGCGTGGAACTGCCGCCCGAGGAAGTCCCCCTCGCCCAAAAACGCATCGTCCGGCTCGCCCGTCAGCTCGGCAAGCCCGTGGTCGTCGCCACCCAGATGCTGGAAAGCATGATGGCCGCGCCCGCGCCGACCCGGGCAGAGGCATCCGACGTCGCCACCGCGGTCTACGACGGCGCGGACGCGGTCATGCTGTCGGGGGAAACCGCCGCCGGCCAATACCCCTACGAAGCCGTCAACATGATGGACCGCATCGTCGCCCGGGTGGAGCAGGATTCGGGCTGGCGGGCGATGATCGACTCGTCCCGGGCCGAACCGGAGCGGACCACGCGCGGTGCCATCGCCGCGGCTGCGCAGCAGATCTGCCACACGATGGGCGCCAAGGTGATCGTGGCCTTCACCGCATCGGGCAGCACAGCCTTGGGTGTGGCGCGGGAGCGGCCCGACGCGCCGGTAATCGGCCTTACCCCCAATCTGGACACCGCCCGCCGCATGGCGGTGGTGTGGGGCGTGCATGCCGTCGTGACCCCCGACGTCCACTCGATGACGGAAGCGGTGACGCGAGCCAGCCGTGTCGCGTTGACCGAGGGGTTTGCAACAGCGGGTGAGGAGATCGTGGTGACCGCGGGCGTGCCGTTTGGCCATGCCGGGACGACCAATGCGCTACGCATCGCGACGGTGTGATGGTGGGCGGTGACGGTTTCGAACCGCCGACCCTCTCGGTGTAAACGAGACGCTCTACCGCTGAGCTAACCGCCCACTATGCCGCGATAGGAAAGGCCGCACCGCCGGGGGCCAGAACCACCCCCAGCGTAACGCTGCCTTGTGGTCTAGCCAACCGCGTCTTTCAGGCCCTTGCCGGCCTTGAAACGGACGGTGGTGGATTCGGGGATCTTCATCTCCTCACCGGTACGCGGATTGCGTCCCGTGCTGGCCTTGCGCTTCGCGGCCGCGAAGGTGCCAAAACCGACCAGGCGCACTTCGTCCTGCTTCCTCAGGGCATCGGTGATCGAGCTGAACACCGCGTCGACTACGTCGCTGGCCTTTGCGCGCGAGAGGTCGGTCGCTTCGGATACGGCCGCGATCAAATCCATCTTGTTCACAGTAACGCTTTCCTCTCGTTCAGATGCACATGGAAGCCCCCGTCTCCGGCCGGCAAGCGGCTGACCGGTGGGCGGCGGACACTAGTGGGGGGGATTCGCTCGCGTCAATGCACGAAGGCAACCCGCCGGAGGATTTCCGGCGGGTCTCACAGCTTTGTTTTCGGCGTTCGACGCTACGCTCTCAGTGTGCGAGAGTACTCGCGACCGGTTGCGCGGCAGTCGTGGCGACCGTTGGCTCCGGCGGTTCCTCCCACTCGATCGCGATGGGTTTGCGGGCCAGCGCCTGTCCGATCACGTCGTCCACATGGGCGACCGGGATCAGCTTAAGGTGCTTCTTCACATTGTCCGGGATCTCGGCCAGGTCCTTTTCATTGTCCTTGGGAATGAAAACGGTCGTGATCCCCGCCCGCAGCGCGGCCAGCAGTTTTTCCTTCAGGCCACCGATCGGCAACACCCGGCCACGCAGGGTGATCTCTCCGGTCATGGCGACATCCCGGCGCACCGGAATGCCGGTCAGCACCGACACGATCGAGGTCGCCATGGCGATGCCCGCCGACGGTCCGTCCTTTGGGGTTGCCCCTTCCGGCACGTGGACGTGGAGGTCACGCTTCTCGAACAAGGTGGGCTTGATGCCGAAATTGATCGAGCGACTGCGCACATAGCTCATGGCAGCCGATACGCTTTCCTGCATCACGTCGCCCAGCTTGCCGGTCTGCTTGACGTTGCCCTTGCCAGGCAGCAGGACCGACTCGATGGTCAGGATTTCGCCGCCGACCTCCGTCCAGGCCAGACCGGTGACGACACCGACCATGTCCTCCTCTTCGGTCTCGCCGTAGCGGTACTTCTTCACGCCGGCGAACTTCTCTACGTTCTTCAGCGTGATCGCGACCTTGGCGGATTTCTTGGTGACGATCTCCAGCACCGCCTTGCGCGCCAGATTGGCGATTTCCCGCTCCAGGTTCCGCACGCCGGCTTCCCGCGTGTAGTACCGGATCAAGTCGCGCAACGCTTCTTCCGAGATGCTCCACTCGTCCTTTTTCAGGCCGTGTGCCTCGGACTGCTTGGTGATCAGGTGGCGCTTGGCGATCTCGACCTTTTCATCCTCGGTGTAGCCAGGGATGCGGATGATCTCCATGCGGTCCATCAGTGGCTGCGGCATGCGCAGGCTGTTGGCCGTCGTGACGAACATCACATCCGACAGGTCGTAATCGACTTCCAGGTAGTGATCGGCGAACGTGGAGTTCTGCTCCGGATCCAACACCTCCAGCAGGGCCGAGGACGGATCGCCGCGCCAATCCTGGCCCAGCTTGTCGACCTCATCCAAAAGGAACAGCGGATTGGAAGTCTTGGCCTTCTTCATGCCTTGGATGACCTTGCCCGGCATCGAGCCGATATAGGTCCGCCGGTGGCCGCGCACTTCGGCTTCATCCCGTACGCCACCGAGGGACATCCGCACGAAGCTGCGGCCGGTGGCCTTGGCGATCGACTTGCCCAGGGACGTCTTGCCGACGCCGGGGGGGCCGACCAGGCACAGGATCGGACCGCGTACCTTCGGACTGCGCGCCTGCACAGCCAGATACTCGATGATCCGTTCCTTCACCTTCTCCAGGCCGTAATGGTCGTCTTCCAGCACTTTGCCGGCAGCGATGACGTCGTTGCTGATCTTGCTGCGCTTCTTCCAGGGGATGGACAGCATCCAGTCGAGGTAGTTCCGCACCACCGTCGCTTCCGCGCTCATCGGGCTCATGGTTTTCAGCTTTTTCAGCTCGGCCAGGGCCTTCTCGCGCGCTTCCTTGGAGAAGCGGGTCTTCTTGATGCGGGCTTCGAGTTCGGCGTTCTCGTCCTTGCCGTCCTCACCTTCGCCCAGCTCCTTCTGGATCGCCTTGAGCTGTTCGTTCAGGTAGTACTCGCGCTGGGTCTTCTCCATCTGCCGCTTCACGCGGTTGCGGATCTTCTTCTCGACCTGCAGGACGCCGATTTCGGATTCCATGTGCCCGAAAACACGCTCCAGCCGTTCGCCGATCTTGGCGATCTCCAGCAGTTCCTGCTTTTCCGGGATCTTCAGGTTCAGATGGCTGGCGACCGTATCCGCAAGCTTCGAAGGCTCATCGATCTGGTTCAGTGAAACCAGGACCTCGGGCGCGATCTTCTTGTTGAGCTTGATATATTGCTCGAACTGGGAGACGACCGTGCGGCCCAGCGCCTCCAGGTCCTTCTTGTCGCCACCGGTATCGGGCATCGGCTCGACTGTGGCCTCGAAATAGGATTCGGTTTCCTTGAAGCCGGTGATCTTCGCGCGCTTGCCGCCTTCGACCAGCACCTTGACCGTGCCATCGGGCAATTTCAGCAGTTGCAGGATCGTGGAGACCGTGCCGACACGATAGATGTCCTCGACCGAGGGATCATCCTGGGACGCGTTCTTTTGCGCCACCAGCAAGATCTGCTTGTCCTCTTTCATGACCGCTTCCAACGCGCGGACGGATTTCTCCCGCCCGACGAACAGCGGCACGATCATGTGCGGGAACACCACGATGTCGCGCAACGGGAGCACGGCGAGCATATCGCCAGTCCCTTGCGAGGTTTCGGGTTTACGGGGTTCGGGGGACCCTTCCGGTCCCGGCCGATCGGATTGCGTCATAATTGACCTCCTAAAGGACAGTCGGCACCACATCCGCCCAAATTGCGGCACGGACGGCGCGTTCACGGCTACGTCAAATGTTTTAGGCTCGCTTTGATATCGTGGTCGATGTGGTTCCACACAAGACCTTGAAATCCAGAAGAACCCCGACAGAGCGTCACCCGTGACAGCGCCTTCCGTGATCAGGCACTGCTCTCAGCACGCTCCTTGCCATGAATATACAGCGGGGTGGCACGCGATTCCGCCACCTCGCGATTGATCACAACCTCCTCTACACCGTCCAATCCGGGCAATTCGAACATCGTGCCCAGCAGGATCTGCTCCATGATGGATCGCAGGCCACGCGCCCCGGTCTTGCGGGCGATTGCGCGCGTCGCGACCGATTTCAGCGCGTCGTCCGTGAATGAAAGCTTCACGCCTTCCATTTCGAACAGGCGGCCATATTGCTTGACCAGGGCGTTTTTCGGCTTGGTCAGGATTTCCATCAACGCATCTTCGTCGAGGTCCTCCAACGTCGCCACAACTGGCAACCGGCCGATGAATTCGGGAATCAGCCCGAATTTGAGCAGATCTTCCGGCTCGACCTCACGCAGGATGGCTCCCATGCGGCGTTCATCCTGGGACCGCACCTCGGCCCCATAGCCAATCCCGGACCCTTTGCCACGGGCGCCGATAATACGCTCCAGGCCCGAAAAGGCACCGCCGCAGATGAACAGGATGTTGGTGGTGTCCACCTGCAGGAATTCCTGCTGTGGATGCTTGCGGCCGCCCTGCGGAGGGACCGAAGCAACCGTGCCTTCCATGATCTTCAGCAGCGCCTGCTGCACGCCTTCGCCGGATACGTCCCGTGTGATCGACGGATTGTCCGACTTGCGGGAAATCTTATCGACCTCATCGATATAGACGATGCCGCGCTGCGCCCGCTCGACATTGTAGTCGGCGGATTGCAGCAGCTTGAGGATGATGTTCTCCACATCCTCCCCCACATAACCGGCCTCGGTCAATGTGGTGGCGTCGGCCATCGTAAAGGGAACGTCCAGAATCCGCGCCAGGGTCTGCGCCAATAGGGTCTTGCCCGAGCCGGTGGGGCCTACGAGTAGAATATTGGACTTCGCGATCTCGACGTCGTTGTTCTTCTGGCCGTGCGCCAGGCGCTTGTAGTGGTTATGCACCGCGACCGACAGGACCTTCTTCGCATGATCCTGACCGATTACGTAATCGTCCAGGACCTTGCAGATCTCCCGCGGGGTCGGCACGCCGTCCCGCGCCTTCACCAGATGCGTCTTGTGCTCCTCACGGATGATATCCATGCAGAGTTCGACGCATTCGTCACAGATGAAGACCGTCGGACCGGCGATAAGCTTGCGGACCTCGTGCTGCGACTTGCCACAGAACGAGCAGTAGAGGGTGTTCTTCGAATCGCCGGACTTGCTCATGCGCACTCCTCCCCCTTGCACGGGGGCACAACGAGGGATGTTAGCCCTCCTCGGACGGCGACGACAAGAACATCGCGGCCGAACTGGTCAAAAAATGCGACGTTGACGGGCCTTCATGCAGCGTCACCCAGACAACTCATTGAATTCAAACATTTCTGTTTGATGTAGGCGGGCCGACATTCGCAACCATAGGTTATTGCTCCTCGCCACCCGACTCGCCATTACCCCCGGGACGCGTCGTCGCCGGCGGCCGGACGGCTTTCCACGACCTCATCAACCAGGCCGAAATCACGGCTTTCCTCGGCGGACATGTAGCTGTCCCGCTCCAGCTTGCGCTCAATCGCCTCGATCGGCTGGCTGGTGTGGCGGACATAGATCTCGTTCAACCGCTTGCGCAGGGTCAGAATCTCCCGCGCCTGGATCTCGATATCGGTCGCCTGGCCCTGAGCGCCACCGGATGGCTGGTGCACCATGATCCGGGAATTGGGCAGGGCATAGCGTTTGCCCTTCGCACCGGCGGTCAGCAACAAGCTACCCATGGACGCCGCCTGGCCGATACACACCGTGCTGACCGGACTGCGGATATATTGCATCGTGTCGTAGATCGCGAGGCCGGCCGAGACGACGCCACCCGGGCTGTTGATATAGAAGGAGATGTCCTTGTTGGGATTCTCGGACTCCAGGAACAGCAACTGGGCACAGATCAGGGCACTGACCTGATCGTAGACGGGCCCGGTCAGAAAGATGATCCGCTCCTTGAGCAGGCGGGAATAGATGTCGAAGGCGCGCTCCCCGCGGGCGGTCTGCTCGACCACCATCGGCACCAGCGCATTGCCATAGACTTCGACGGGATCACGGTCCCTCATGTTCGGTCACCTTCGGATGCCCCTTCGCCCTGGAACAGTTCCAGGGGGTGCCAGGGGGTGGGATGGGGAGATCAATGACGGTCATAGATATGTGCGGCGCCCGCGAAGTCCAGACTTATCCGTCGTTCAGCCCGCCTGGTCTCGCGAAGGCCGCCGGGACCGTCAAGGCGTGACGGGGTCCGGTTCCTTCATCAGCTCCTCGGGCGTGACGGTCTGGTCGGTCACCTGAGCCAGCTCCAGCACGAAATCCACAACCTTTTCCTCGAAGATCGGGCCACGCATGTTGTCGGCCAGCGCGGGGTATTTCTGGAACAGCTCCATCATCTGTCGCTCCTGCCCGGGATAACGCGAGGCCTCGATGCGCATGGCGCGGGTCAGCTCTTCCTCGGACACGGTCAGGTTGTTGATGCGCCCGATCTCCGCCAGCAGCAGCCCCAGCCGCACCCGGCGTTCGGCGATGGCGCGGTATTCGGACTTCAGCGTCTCGTCATCCTTGTCCTTGTCGTCGGCGTCCATCCGCCCGGCCTTGCGGTCGGCTTCCAGTCGCTCCCAGATCTGGTCGAACTCACGTCCGACCATGGTCTCCGGCACCGGGAAGCTGACCTGCGCCGCCAGGGCGTCCAGCAACTGGCGCTTGACGCGCAAACGGGCGAGTTGATCGAACTCCCGCTGATGCCGCTGGCGAACCGCGTCACGCATTTCCTCCAGCGTGTCGTAGCCGATCTTGCTTGCCAGGGCGTCGTCGATCGCCGGCAGCACCGAACGGTTGAGCGAATTCGCGGTCACGTCAAAGGTCGCGGCCTTACCTGCGAGCTCAGTGGCGCTGTAGTCATCCGGGAAGGTCACCGCGATGGTACGGACGTCGCCGGAACGCATACCAACCAATTGTTCGGCGAAGCCGGGGATGAAGCCGGACCCGCCGATATCGACGGCGATATCAACGGCCGCACCGCCCTCAAAAGGCTCATTATCGATCTTGCCGATGAAGTCGACCTTCAGCACGTCGCCTTCCGCGGCGCCCGCGTTCTCTCCCCTGGCCGCAAGCTCTTCATCCGTCAGCGGCACGGTTTCGCGGTTGGACGCGGCGATGTCGGTCAGCACCTTCTCGATCGTCTCATCCGGGACATCGACCTTCATGCGGGTCAAGGTCAGCGCGCCAAAATCCGGCAACGTGATGTCCGGCAGCAGTTCCAGTTCGATCTTGAACTCCAGATCGCCCACGGTGGTCAGGCTGGTCGGGTTCTCGGTGATCACCTGTACATTGGGCTGCATCGCGGGACGCAGGCCACGTTCGGTCAGCATGTCACGCGTCGCGTTGCTGACGGACTCCTCCAACACCTCGGCCGAGACCGCGGTGCCGAAACGCTGGCGGATCACCATCAGCGGAACCTTGCCGGGGCGGAAGCCTGGCAGGCGCGCGGTCTTGCTCAGACTTGCCAGGCGCTCGGAGCGGCGGGTTTCAATGTCCGCCGCGGGCACAAGAACGGTGAATTCGCGCTTCAAGCCCTCGGAAAGCGTCTCGGTAACCTGCATCTGCCAGAAAATCCCTCAAGTAGCCCTGCTTGGCGGTGGTGCCAGGTGGTGGTGCGGGCGGAGGGACTTGAACCCCCACGACTTGCGCCACCAGAACCTAAATCTGGCGTGTCTGCCAATTCCACCACGCCCGCGCACAGCTCAAACGGGCCGCGCTGGGCCCGCCGCGCGACCGTGAGCGTCGGGCTTTAGCGCAGGAGCCCCCATCCGACAAGCGTCCGCCGACAGGCGGCATCCGTTCTCATAATGGCTCGACTTGGCCGTCTTATGGCACGACCTGGCCGTCACCGGGGATTTTGCGTATGCCAAACGGCGTCTGGCAGTTTGAGCGGCCGTGTCCGTGGCTTGCGGAGGCGCGACCGCTGGGCGGACTCGCTAGCCGGGATCGGCTATGTCGGGGTCAGACGGAAAGGCCACGCCCTCATACAATTCCCGCAACGGCACCGCGGCGGCGATTTCCGGCAAGGGGAGGTCGACGTCACCGATCAGAATGTGCCCGACCCAATCGTCCCCGTCGCGGTTGAACACCGTCGCGGCCTGACAGGTCTGTTCCAGGATCACGTAGCGTTGAATGGATGGGGTGTCGCGGTATTCCCGATTCTTGTCGATCCGGTCGGTGGTGGAGGTGCCAGGGCTGAGGATTTCGAACACGATGATGGGTTCGGTGACGACTGTTGCATCGACCGGAACGGGAGAGCACACGACGAACGCATCTGGATACCGCACCCGCCCCGCCACCTGGATTTTCAGTTCACTCCCCACCGCTCGGCAGGGGCCGCCGCGGAGGCGATCCCGCAACGCGCCGATGAGGTTGACCTGGATGAAGGCGTGCGCGGCCGTGCCGCCGGTCATGGCAACCGGCAGGAAGCCGTCGAATTCATGCTTCAGCGGCTGGCGGTTTTCCCAGTCCAGGAATTCTTCCAGGGTCATGGTGTGTTGCAGGGCCGCGCTCATGGACGGCAGTCTAGCATTGGCCGAGCGGCCGGGGATACCTGGTTTGAGCTGGGGGGATCAGACAGGCCTCACCGTCATCGAGCAGGAACGGCGCCCGCCGCCGCAAGGGCCAAAGCGGACGCCGCCGTCAGGGGGTTGGCTTCAGCCCACCCCACTCATCATGGCCACCCCTGAACGCAGCATCGGCACTCCCGGCAGGACCGTGGTCCGACCGGCTCTGGCATGGATGCGTGCTGGCCACCCGGAAACCGATGTTGTTGTTCCGGTTGTCGGGGGAGTTCCCGTTGCGGGAGCCGGCGCGGACGTTCCACGGATTGTTGTTCCAGGAACCGCCGCGCAGGACGCGCTGCCAGGGGGACAGCAACGCGGGACGGCCAGGCTTCCACGCGGACCGGCCGTGGGCGACATGTGTCGCGAGGTCGGACCGGTCCGCGTGAAAGATCGCATGGCGCAGGCGCCATGTGTCGGCGTGGGAGGCATGTGCCGTCCACGCATCGATCCGGGAGGTGACATTGGCCGCATCGATCGTGCCGGCCCAAAAACGGTCCCGCAATCCGCGCAGGCGGTTGCGCATGCGGCGCACGTTATCTTCCGGCAGACGACGGCGTCCCGGTTGCAGCACATATCCCAGAAAGGCGGTGGGTTCGGCGGTATCCAGGATGACGGTCTTACGCGGATGCAACGACAGCCGGCACTGCCCCAGCCACATGGCGATCCTGTCCCGCCAGTGTTCCAGCACCGTCTTGTCGTTATGAAACAATGCGAAATCGTCGAGATAGCGCAGATAGGGCGCTCGCAGGACTTCGGTCACGAAATGGTCCAACGGGTCGAGAAATACGTTCGCGAAAAACTGGCTGGTCAGGTTCCCGATCGGCAGGCCACGACGGCGCGCGAAGGGCGTGAACAGATCGTCGCCCGGATAGTAGAGATTGACCGATTCCTGCCTGTTGGAACCATCGACAATCCGGTCGAGCAGCCAGAGCGTGTCCGGGCAGGCAATGCGGCGGCGGAACGCGTCCTTCAGGCAGGCGTGATCGATCGCCGGGAAATAGCGATAGATGTCGCAGCGCAGGAGATATTTGTGGTTGTCCCGCCACTGCTCATAGCGCCGGACCGCCCGGTGCGTGCCCTTGGCTTCCCGATTGGCGTAGCTGTGGTCGATGAACCCGCGATCGAACAAGGGGGCGATCACGTTGCACACGGCATGATGCACGACGCGGTCGCGAAACGGCGCGGCGGATACGATGCGCGGCTTTGGGTCCCTGATCGCGATTTCCACGTAACGACCTGGTGACCACGATCGGTCCTTCAGTTCACGCTCCAACCGCAGCAGGTTGCCTTCCAGTCCGGCGGTGAACGCCATCGCGCCCGGCTTGCTTCTCTTGCCGATCACCGCCTTGCGCCAGGCCGCATGCAGCGCGCCGAAATTGGCGACATCCGGGAACAGGGCGTCATGCAACCTGGGCACGGTTCACCTTGATCCAGCCACCAACCAACCGCCCGACATCGTCGATACCGCGCGCCGCGTGTTCGTATTTCCGCGCATCGATCAACCGCAATTCAAACGACAGTCGCATGAAGTACCGCAGCCGTTCCAGCCCCAGATTGGCTTCGGCCAGTTTCGCATCCCGCGCTTTCGTGAACGTGGCACCGATCAGCAGTTCCAGCACATCCAGCGCCGTGCTTTCGATCCGGTCGCCGAGCACGAATTTCTGCTTACGCGGGTATTTTTCCACCGTCGGAATCAGCCAGAGAAGAACCTGGTACATCGCTTCCAGCGCTGGTCCGGTCGTTCGGGCATTGTTGGCGGTTTCGGTCATGGGAACCACCCTGGCGCATATGCCCCGAGTCGGGAAACTCTATCTGCGACCAGCCCAGATCGTTGCAAACATGGTTTAGAAAGCGAGAAAAATTCCCCAGGGGCTACGCCCCTGGACCCCTTGCAGGACGTAAAGATATAAAGATCAAGGAAGCGAAAGAGTTCTGGCGAGACGGAAGCCGACGAAGTTGAGGCGGTAGCCGGCATCGTCGAGGTTGCGGAAGCCGGCGCGGACGAGCCAAGGACTGTTGTACCACGAACCGCCGCGCACCACACGCCGGCAGCCCTCGGTTGTATTTCGGGGCTTCTCATTTACGATACGTGGCTCATCATAGCTCGACAGGTAGCAGTCCGCGACCCACTGCCATGCATTGCCGAGCATGTCTTTCAGTTCAAAATCGTTGGGGCGGAAAATGCCGACTGGAGAGGTGCCCCTGTATCCATCATCGCAACCGAAATAACTGGCAGGGTCTTTCTTCGCCGCATCGAGACCACCAGCCAGAGACGCATCGGAGACATTGGCATAGAGGCAGGCATTATCAGTGCCCCAATACCGCGCGGGCGACGGCGATTTCATCACCCGCTCCCCCCGCGCCGCATATTCCCACTCTACCTCGCTCGGCAGCCGGTATGGCCCAGTCACGCTGCCCTTATTGAGCCATTTGATATAGGCCATCGCGTCATCATAGCTGACACAGACGATCGGATGCTGGTTCTTATCGCTGATCCCCTTGTTCAAACCCTCATCGAACGAGGCAAGGCACTTATCGACTTCGTCGCGCGCGGCCTTGGGAAACGGAGCGGATTTATTGTCCATGAACGCCCGGAACTGCGCCCGGGTGACATGCGTGCGACCCAAATAGAATTGCTCCCGGATCGGCACCGCGCGGGGTTCGCCGCCGGATCGCGCCCAGTCCTTCGCCCAGTCGGGAACTTTTTCCTTGTCGATTTCCGCCTTGCTGACACCCAGGTTGACCGTGCCCGCCGGGATCAGCACCAGTTCGAATTCGGGGCAAGTGTCACAGCCTTTTGCCCAGATGGAACTGAATGGAGCGGGTTCCGGTTTGGCCGTCTGGGATGGGTCCGGCGGTTTAGACGCTGGCGTCGGACCGGCGGCGGGTTGGGTGGCCGGAGCCGTCAAAGCAGGTGACGCCGGCGGTGCAGGCGTCACCTGTGCCGACGGTGTGGGGACTGACCCCGGGGACGACGCGGCACCAGTTCCACCTGCCGAACCACCCCCCGAGGAGGACCCGGGGTCAGACGCGGGCGGTTGCGTCACCGGTTTCGGATCCGCATCCGTCTTCGACGGGGACGTGGCAGGCGAAGCCGGTGGCGTCAGCGCCGCGACCTTTGCCGGTGCCTCGGGTTCCCGATTGAACCCGCCCGCCGCCCACACCCCCACGACAGCCAGTAACGCCAACCCGAAAAGCCCAAGCATAGCGCCGCCCGAAAACGCCCGTCCCGTCGAGGCTGGCACCGTTGTCGGTGCCGCGGAAGCGGCGTGGGCCGCGGCGCCGGAAACCCGGCCACCGCCCGCAAATCCCACCCCACCGAACGTGGCGCCGCCGCCGAGCGAAGCCGGGGCCGATGACGCGGGATTGACGGGGACGAGAGGGTCAGGAGGCGGCGCCGCCCCGCTGGCAGGGCTCGCGACGGTAGCGGGCGGCTCGGACACCGGAGGTGGGGAATTGAAGACAAACCTGGCGCCCAGGGCGGCAGGACCCGCCGCGGGTCCAGTCACGGGTTCGGTCGCTCGCGACGGCCTTGACGGGAACGATTTCCGCAACGCCGAGTCGATGTCCTTTGCCAACCCTCCGATCCGCAAGCCGACATCCTCCCGGCCCTGGTCCAGGTTGCGCAGGTCGTGGAACTTGGTGCCCTGGCGGGACCGCAGCAGTTTCAACACCTCCGGGTCCAGGCAATCCGCTGATTTGACGGGCTGGACGTAGAATGTATCGATGTAATGAAACGGGAAGATGAGGTCGTTGCGGCCGAGTTCGATCTCGCGCTGGCGGAACAGCATGACTTCCTTGCAGCACATCTCGCTGTGCAGGAAGGCCGGGGTAACGATCGGGATGAAGAACAAAGATCGGTCGATCGCCTGGTGGATCTGTTCCAGCCAGTCGGTGCCGCGCGGGATGAACTCCTCATCCTGCAGGATATCCACGATCGGACGGCCGACCAGAAGTTGCAGTTGCCGTTTCAGCCGCAGGCGGATGCGGGTCAGTTCACGATCGGAATTCTCGTCGTCGGAACGGGTATAGCTCCAGAACCCGACCGGCCCTTCAGGTTCCGCCACGTTTGACTCTCTCCCGCCAATCCGGTCTCTCTCCGGCGTGACCTCGGACTATAGGGGCGTTCAGGCTGGGTGGGAACCGGCCGGTCATGTCTCGGTTGCACCGGAACAGCGCCGAACCGCGGTCGGATGCTGGTTCGCACATACTGGCACCGATGGACCGTCCATCCCGCCCGAGGCGACCCACTGGCGCCTCCCCACCATGGCCGCGTGCGTCCCGGTGGTTCCCGGCGGTGTTCGTGGTTGATGTCTCGGCGGACGAGCCAACGAAACCGATCGCCGCCGGCTGGACGGACCACACAGCGCGCCCACGCCCCAAAGCCGATTGGGGCGCCGCGGGCGCGCGACGGTCACCACCGTGGCGGTCGGGCGCTGTCCTTCTATCGGGCGGTCACGATCCGGCTTTCCCCAGGCCCAACCGGCCGGACGCTTTGCTCGCCGGAGCCTCTTTGCCCAAATCAAAGGCATCGGTAAACGACAGGTTAACCGCCGGGACTCGTAACAATACCCCCCGATATCCGCATTGGCTCGTAACAAAAACCCGCCATATCCGCGCCTGATCGGAATGGATTACCGAAATTTCATACTTAAAGTAGAATCTGAAGAAACCGTCTTTTCGCTGCCATTACAGCGTTCTGTCGGAAAATATTAAGTCCTTATCTGAGGTCGGCCAGCACCCCCCAAACGCCAATTTGGCCGATATTCATATTTCGGGTGCTTCTGTTAACCCTTGCCCATAATCAAGTCAAAGTCATGCCGCAGTCGCGTTTCATCCCCCGCGGCCCCGCCCCCGGCACAGGAAAACCGCCATTTTGCTTGCCTCGGACCTGCCCCGCATCTAGGACAAAAAGAGAACAATTGGTTGTCAAAGATGCCGCCTTCCGCCGTCGCCTCCCGGGTCCCACGCCTGCCGCACAAGCTCCGGTCGGTCCGCGTGCCGGTTTCAAACCCGGAATCGCACAGCCACGGTCGAAAAAAGCACCGCGAGGCGGACCAACGCAGGCCACGGGCTGGCGCGAAACCGTGCAACGACGCCGCGTGGGCCGATCACGCGTCCGATGTCCGCTGCGTGCCGCGCCGGCGGCCGGAAGGCACCATTGGGGAGCCTGTCCGTTTCGGCTTGCAGCGCCAGCCCGCGCCCAGCATCCCCTTGGGGCGCGCGCCGCGACGGTCCGGGCCGGCCCGCCCGCCGAACCCGCGAAGTCAAACGGCCAGGGTGAAGGCCACACCAGACCGGCGTCGGCCGCCCCAGCCCACCCCCTCAATAACTCCGCGGCAGCCCCAGCACATGCTCCGCCACATAGGACAGAATCAAATTCGTGCTGATCGGCGCCACCTGATACAGCCGCGTCTCGCGGAACTTCCGCTCCACATCGTATTCTTCCGCGAACCCGAACCCACCATGAGTCTGAATACAAGCCTCCGCCGCGGCCCACGCAGCATCGGCGGCCAGCATCTTGCCCATATTGGCTTCCTCGCCGGGCGTCCGCCCGGCCTCGAACTTCGCCAGCCCCGCCTGCACCATCAACTCCGCCGCCCGCATCTGCGCGTAGGCCCGCGCGATCGGGAACTGGATGCCCTGGTTCTGGCCGATCGGGCGGCCGAACACCACGCGTTCGCGCGCGTAATCAGACGCCTTCTTGATGAACCAGCGGGCGTCCCCGATGCACTCCGCCGCGATCAGCAGGCGTTCGGCATTCATACCGTCCAGGATGTAACGAAACCCGCGCCCCTCCTTTCCGATCAGATTAGCGGCCGGAACGATCATGTTGTCGAAGAACACCTGTGTGGAATTATGGTTCATCATGGTGCGGATCGGCGTGATGGTCAGCCCGTTGCCCAGCGCCTCGCGCATGTCCACGACGAAGGTGGACAGTCCCTCGGTGCGCTTTTCCACCTTGTCCCGCGCCGTCGTCCGCGCCAGCAACAACATCAGATCCGAGTGTTCGGCTCGACTCGTCCAGACCTTCTGTCCATTCACAACGTAATGATCACCGTCCAGACGAGCAAACGTGCGCAAGGATGTCGTATCGGTGCCGCTGGTCGGCTCGGTCACGCCGAAGGCTTGCAGGCGAAGCGCGCCGGTGGCGATACCAGGCAGGTATTGCCGCTTCTGCTCCTCGGTCCCGTGCCGCAGAATGGTGCCCATGATATACATCTGGGCGTGGCAGGCGGAGGCGTTGCAGCCCTCGGCGTGGATGGTTTCCAGGATTGCCGCGGCGGCGGACAAGGGCAGGCCGGCGCCGCCATATTCCTCGGGGATCAGGGCGCCCAGATAGCCGCCCTCGGTCAGGGCGCGCACGAACTCGGTGGGGTAGGCCCGCTCCTGGTCCAGCTTGCGCCAGTATTCGCCGGGGTAGCGGGCACAGAGCTTCGCCACCTCCAGACGAATTTCGGTATGGGGGTCGACAAGCTGGGGCTGGTCCATGCTGCTCTCCGGCGGCCGCCACGCGGGCGGACCGATCTGGGGTGTGTCGGCAATCGGCCGGTCTTAGGGCGCGGGCCGGGTGGGTTGCAAGCCGAGGCCGCGCGAGCCGGGATGATCGGCGCGTCCCAGGTCCACCTCTCGGGCCGTCCCTCAGTATCCGTGCGGGAAGCTTTTCCAGGTCTACATCGTCAGGGCCATGTATTTCCGCGCGTTCATCCGGCGCAGTTCCTTGAAATACCGCTCGCTCTGGTCGTCCCGCTGCGTCTGGTCGCGTGAGAGCCGATACATATGGCGCGCCACGACAATGGCAATCGCGTGCACGGCCTGGTGGCGATCCAGGCCTTGCGCCATCAATTGCCGCAACCGCTCCCGCACCGGCTCCATGCTCGCGTCCATCGCGATCTGGTTTTCGACGATCGTGTGCAGGGTACAGTGCATCTGCTCGTTCTCGCCACGATCCCCGATGCTGTGGTGATAGTCCCGCACCAGCCCGACCCGCGCCTCCGCGTCCAGCGCCATCCACGCGACGGGATCGGGCGGGTTCAGCGGGTCATAGGAATCGATCGCCATCAAATGCATCCTTGGTGCAAACATGGGCGCCATCATGCCGATCCGGCCCGCCGGCCGGCAAGCATCCGATTGGACAACGCCGGCGCACAAGAAGGAGACGATCATGCTGAAAGAATCGCTGCACACCAATGGGCGAGCGTTCGGCGCCATGGTGATGGAGTTCCTGACGCCCGGCATGCCTGCCATCATCGCCGCGACCGGCGCCGAGTTCGCCCTGTTCGACATGGAACACACGGGCGCCACCCTGGAGACCATGAAATCCATGGTCGCCGGTTGCCGAGGCCTCAATCTGGCGCCGATCGTCCGCGTACCGCGCGGCGAATACCACTTCATCGCCCGTGCCATGGATATCGGCGCGCATGGCATCATGGTGCCTATGGTCGGCTCCGCGCAAGAAGCCGCCCATATTGCCGCCTGCGCCCATTATCCGCCAATCGGGCGGCGCGGCGCCGCCTTCGGGGTCGCCCATGACGACTACCGCATGACCGATCCCGCCACGGCCATGGCCCGCGCCGCCGCTCGCACGTTGGTGATCGCTCAGATCGAAACCGTCGAAGGCCTGAACGACGTCGAGGCCATCGCCGCAACTCCCAACGTCGACGTCATCTGGCTCGGCCATTTCGACCTGAGCAACTTCATGGGCATCCCTGGCCAGTTCCAACATCCGAATTTCCTGGCCGCGGTGCGCCGGATCGTCGCGGCCGCCAAGGCGCACGGCAAGGTGGCCGGGTTCATGGTGGCGAACGAGGCATGGGCCCAGGAATACTGGCGGCATGGGTTCCGGATGCTGGCCTATGGCGTGGACCACCTGATCTTCCAGGCGGCCTTGCGGGCCGGTCTGGACCGGATGCGCGCCCTTGAATAACCGAAGGTCACCGCAACACATCCCACTCGGCCCATGCTAGGATCGCCCGATGGTCGCACTTCGCAAGCATATCCCGGCCCGGATGACGGTGGACGAGTTCCTGTCATGGGACCCACGCGATCGCTCCGGTCGGCTGTGGCAACTGATCGATGGGGAGCCGGTGGCGATGGCGCCCGGCTCCGACATGCACGGGTCCATCCAGAGCGAATTGGCACGCCTGCTCGCCAATCATCTGGCGGAGCGCGGCAGCGGCTGCCGGGTCGTCACAACGCCAGGTGTCGTCCCACGCGTCGGCGCCAACCGCAATTTCCGCATCCCCGACCTGGGCGTGACCTGCGCGCCCCCGTCGCGGGAACTGATGATGCCCGACCCCGTCCTGCTGATCGAAATCCTGTCCCCGGCGAACGAGGCTGAAACCCGCGCGAATATCTGGACCTACACCACGATCCCCACCGTGCGGGAAATCCTGGCGGTTCGCAGCACAAGGATTGAGGCCGAACTGCTGCGCCGCCGAGACGATGGGTCCTGGCCGGCGGAACCCGACATCATCGGCCCCGCTGCGGACCTGTCCCTGGTCAGCATCGATTTCGTGGTCTCGCTCGCAGCCTTTTACCGCACGACCGAACTGGCTTGATCCGATTTTCTTCCCGGACGCCCCAGGCTACCCTGCCGGAAACACGGAGGGACATCATGGAAGCGGGATATCTGGGTGTCGGCAGCATGGGCCAACCCATGGCCGGCAAGTTGCTTGACGGCGGTCACCAACTGACGATCCACGACGTCAACGAAGCCGCCATGCGGCCATTGCTGGACCGTCAGGCCAGACGCGCCAACTCACCGAAGGAGCTGGCGGATCAGTGCGGGATCGTCTTCGTCTCGCTGCCCACCTTGGCGGTGTTTCGGGAGATTGTCTTCGGCCAGGACGGCCTGCTGCAAGGCAGCGCGATGAAGATCCTGGTGAATACCTGCACGGTCGGCGTGCCCTTCGTGAGAGAGATCGAGGCCACGATGGCGGCCAAAGGCGTCACCGTGGTGGATTGCCCGATCTCCGGCGGCCCCACCGGCGCGCGTGACGGCACATTGTCGGTGATGGTGTCCGGCGATGCCCAGGCCATCGAGACGATCCGGCCGATGATCTCGCTCTGGGGTCCGACCGTGACCATCGCCGGCGACAAGCCCGGTGTCGCGCAGGTCCTCAAGCTGACCAACAACATCCTGTTCGCGGTGTCGCTGATGGCGGCGTCCGAGGCCTTCGTGATGGGGGCGAAAGGCGGCCTCGACCCAGAACTGATGCTGACGGCGATCAACGCCGGCAGCGGCGCCAACCGCGCGACCCAGGTCATGATCCCCCGCGCCGTGCTGACCCGCAGCTTCGACTACGGCGCCGCCATGCACATCCTGATGAAGGATATCGACCTCGCCATGGAGCTCGGCGAGGAGCTGGGCGTGCCGATGTGGGTCTGCCAGGCGGCCCGACTGGTGTTCAAGCATGCGATGTTCACTCGTTCCCCCAACGACGACATGACCACGGTCATTCAATCGATCGAACAAGGCGCCGGTTATGAACTTCCCAAGACGCGCTGATCGTCCGCGGCGCGTCCGCTCCGACGATTTCACGGGCCGTTCTCGCTCCCACCCCGCCTTCCCGGTCGGCAGCCGGCATGCGATCCTACCGGCTGCCACCAACATACCAGGAGACGTCCGATGATCACCCTCTACGGCATGGGCAGCCCCAACGTCGTCAAGGTCTATATCGCGCTGGAGGAGTTGGGCCTTCCCTACACCGTCGCGCCGGTCGATGTGTTCACCGGCAAGCAGTTCGACGCGGCATTCCTGAAGATGAACCCGAACGCGAAAGTGCCGGTCATCGTCGACAGCGATGGCCCCGGCGGCAAGCCCTGCACCCTGTTCGAGTCCGGTGCCATCCTGCTGTACCTGGCGGAAAAGACCGGCAAGCTGCTGCCCGCCGACATGGCCGCGAAATATGAGGCCATCCAGTGGATGATGGTACAGATGACCACGGTCGGCCCGATGTTCGGCCAGCACGTCCATTTCACCCGCTTCGCCCCCGCCGGCAACGATTACTCGAAAAGCCGCTATGCCACCCAGGTGCACCGGGTGTTTGAAGTGATCGACCAGCGCCTTGCCGCAAGCCCATATCTGGGTGGTGCGGAATACGGCATCGCCGACATCGCCACCTACCCCTGGGCGCGCAACATTCCCGTCCTGCTGGGTGCGGATGCGGCAGCGAAGTTTCCCAACGTGATGCGCTGGGTCAGTGTCATCAACGAGCGCCCGGCGGTGAAGAAGGCCCTGGCCCAGGTGGACGACATCCGCGCGCGGACTACCCAGTTCGACAAGGCACAGCCCCAGGATCTGGACAAACTGTTCGGCCGGGGCACCTTTGCCGCCGCGTGATCCGTTGGCGAGGCGTTAACCGTCCCATGCAACCCTGCGGATAAGCCGACCAAGACCTATCTTTGGGGTGTGCTGGCTGTCCCGCTGACAACCTATGCCTCGGGCCTGGCCGCGCTCGCCATCCTGAAATAGCGCGTCCCGGCTCTGTTGCCTGGGTGACAGGCCGAACGGCCGGAACAGGCTGGGGACCGCATCGCCCAACTCATTGCCCAACTCATCGCCCAACATTGCCCTCTGGCGCGCATCGGGGCAGAAAGCGCGTGGCAGAGGAGAACCCATGGACAACCCGACCTGGCAGGAAAGCGTCTATGCGGCGCTTAAAGCCGCCCGTGTGACCATTCTGGGCTACGTGCCCGATGCTGGCCACGCCCACCTGATCAACGCCGCGCACGCGGACCCCGCCATGCAGGCCGTCGTCCTCACCACCGAGGAAGAGGGCATCGCCCTTGCCGCCGGCGCCTGGCTCGGTGGGCAGCGCGCGGTGATGCTCATGCAGTCGTCCGGCGTCGGCAATTGCATCAACATGCTGTCCCTGCCGCTGAACTGCCGCATGCCGTTCCTGACCCTGGTCACGATGCGTGGCGAGTGGGGGGAGTTCAATCCGTGGCAGGTGCCCATGGGCGCCGCGACCCAGCCCGTGCTGACCGCGGCCGGGGTGCATGTCCGGCGCGCCGACCGGCCCGATGAGGTGGCGGAGATGGTCGCCGCCTCCGCTGCCTTGGCATTCGACAGCCAGATCCCGGTGGCGGTGCTGCTCTCCCAGAGACTGATCGGCGCGAAGGTGTTTGTGAAATGAGCCGCCCCAACGATGGAACCCTGGACCGCAGAGAGGTCGTGGCCGCCCTGATGCGAGACCCTGGCGATCTGTTGGTCGTCACCGGCCTCGGCGCCGCGACCTATGATGTCGGCGTGACGGGCGACCGTCCGCTGAATTTCTATCTGTGGGGTGCGATGGGCGGCACCGCCATGATCGGCCTGGGGATCGCGCTGGCGCAGCCGTCCCGGCGCGTGCTGGTCGTCACCGGCGATGGGGAGATGCTGATGGGCATGGGATCCCTGGCCTCGATCGCCGCCGCGGGCGCGCCCAACCTGGCGATCGCGGTGCTCGACAACATGCGATACGGAGAGACCGGATCGCAATACAGCCACACCGGCCATACGACGGACCTGCAAGCCGTCGCGGCCGCCTGCGGCTGGACCCGGACCGCGACGGCACGCAGCATGGACGATGTGGAAGCCCTGCGCCCACGGTTACGCACGGAGAATTTATTCGCGGTCCTGCGCATATCGGCGGAAGAGAAGCCGCGCCATTTGCCGCCGCGCGACGGGGCTTATCTCTCCGACCGGTTCCGCCGAGCCTTGGGCGTGGTCGAGGATTGACCTGTTCCCGCTGGCCTGTTCCCACCGGGATGTTCCCATTGGTCTGCTCCCATTGGGTTATCCCGGTCCCGGATAGGCGCGCCATCGGTTACATCCGGCCACACGACATTTCACGCTGGAATTCGCGATCGATTTCGCCGACAATGCAAGCCTCAGGAGAAGTGACGGCGGGTTGCCCCGGCGTCACAGACAGGGATAGGCAAGGAGGCGCTGATGGCGCCCGGCGCGCACCAGACGCTCGGGAGACCAGATAGCGGCGGAAACCAAAAAGATGACGGACAGGCGAGTCCTGACATGGCCCAGGGTTGTTCTGGCGATTGCCGCGTGCACGGTCGCGGCGGCGACCCTCGGCGTGCTGCCGATCGGCCATCCGGAAGCACAGGAGGCCCCCGCGGAACCGCGCCCGGCCGGTCCGATCATACCGGTGTCGGTGACCACGGTCGCACGGATGGACGTGCCCATCGTGTTGCGTGGCCTCGGGACCGTCCAATCCTTGAACGCCGTGCAACTGCGCAGCCGCGTGGATGGCGTGCTGCAGGAAGTCTCGGTGACCGAAGGGCAGGAGGTCAAGAAAGGCGACCTTCTCGCCGTGATCGATCCCCGACCGTTCAAGGCGCTGCTTGACGTCGCGCTGGCGCGTCGGAAACAAGACCTCGCCGCTCTGGAGAACGCACGGACCGACCTGGTACGTTACACAACCCTGGCACAGCGCGAGATCGCGTCGCGGCAAAAGCTCGACGCTGTGCAGATGCAGGTCCAGCAGCTCACCGCCGCCCTGGGCGCCAACGACGCCCTGATCGCCGCCGCAGAACTGAATGTGACATTCTGCTATATCGTCGCGCCATTCGACGCACGGGTCGGTTTGCGACTGGTCGATCCCGGCAACGTGGTGCGGGCCGCGGAAGCGACGCCGATGTTCGCGCTGACCCAGATCCGCCCAATCGCGGCGACGTTCACCCTGCCACAGACGGTGCTACCACCGGTGCAGGAAGCCATGGCGAAGGGCAAACTGCCGGTCGTGGCGTTCAGTTCCGACGACAAGACCGAGCTTGACCAGGGCACCTTGCTGACCATCGACAACGCCATCGACATCGCAACCGGCACGATCAAGTTGAAAGCCACCTTCGCGAACGGCCATGACCGGCTCTGGCCCGGGCAGTTCGTCAACCTCCGCCTGCAAGTCGGCACGGATCAGGGCGCGTTGGTCGTCCCGACGCCGGCCGTTCAGTATGGCCCCACCGGACAATATGTCTATGTCGTCAAACCCGACCTGACGGTGGTTCGCCAGCCGGTCGAAGTGAACCGTGACAACGGCAAGATCACGCTAATTTCCAAGGGGCTTGACGAAGGTCAAACGATCGTCACCGATGGGCAGTCGCGTCTGCGAACCGGGACGCGCGTGGCCGTCAACGACGGGAGCAAGGCCTCCTCGTCCGCAGCCAAAAAAACCGGCGGATAAACCAGACAGGCGGGCGGCAACGCATGAGCATATCGGCTCCCTTCATACGCCGTCCCATCGCGACCTCCCTGTTCATCGCGGCCATGGTGCTGGTTGGCCTCGCGGCCTATCCATTCCTGCCGGTCGCCCCCTTGCCGCGTGTCGACTTCCCGACGATCAATGTCAGCGCCAGCTTCCCCGGCGCCAGTCCTGAAACCATGGCGAGCACGGTGGCACAGCCGCTGGAACGTCAGTTCGCCGCGATCGCCGGCATCGCGCAGATGACGTCAGTCAGCGTGCAGGGACAGACCCAAATCACCATCCAGTTCGACCTGGACCGAAACATCGATGACGCCGCGGGCGATGTGCAGCGCGCGATCAACTCGGCCAGCGGCCAGTTGCCGCGCAACCTGCCGAACGCGCCGAATTTCCGGAAGGTGAACCCGTCGGACTCGCCCATCCTGATCCTGTCCGTGCAGTCCGACGCGCTGCCGCTGATCGAGGTCAACGACTACGCCGACGCCGTCCTGTCGCAGCAGATCTCGCAAATGAGCGGGGTGTCGCAGGTGTTCATCGGCGGCGAACAGAAACGCGCGATCCGCATCCAGGTCGATCCGGCCAAGCTGGCGGCGATGAACCTGACCCTGGAAGACATCCGCCCGGTGCTGGTCAGCGCCACCGCCAATGCGCCCAAGGGCAATATCGACGGCGACCACCGGTCCTATGCCATCTATGCCAACGACCAGTTGACCAAGGCGGCCGAGTTCAACGACGTCGTCGTGGCATGGCGCAACGGCGCCGCGATCCGGGTCAAGGATATCGGCCAGGCCGTCGACGCCGCGGAAAACCTCAAGCTCGCGGGATGGCAGTCCGGCAAGCGCGGCATCATCCTGGTCATCTTCAAGCAACCCGGCGCCAACGTCATCGAAACCGTGGAGCGTATCAGGGCCGCGCTGCCGGCGCTGGAAGCCTCTCTCCCGCCGTCGGTGCGGGTCAGCGTGGTGTCTGACCGCACCCAGACGATCCGCGCCTCACTTCATGAGGTCGAGTTCACCCTGGTGCTGTCCGTCGGCCTGGTGGTGATGGTCATCTTCCTGTTCCTGCGGAACCTGTGGGCCACGATCATCCCGTCGGTCACCGTGCCGGTCGCCCTGATCTGCACCTGCGCGGTGATGTATCTGCTCGATTACAGCCTGAACAACCTGTCGCTGATGGCGCTGACCATCGCCGTGGGCTTCGTCGTCGACGATGCCATCGTCATGCTGGAGAACATCTACCGCCATATCGAGAACGGCATGCGGCCGATGGAGGCAGCCCTCAAGGGCGCCGGTGAGATCGGCTTCACGATCGTGTCGATCAGCGTGTCGCTCGTCGCCGTATTCATTCCCCTGCTGCTGATGGGCGGCATCATCGGGCGCCTGTTCCGGGAATTCGCGGTGACCGTCAGCATCGCGGTGCTGGTGTCCGGTGTCGTCTCCCTGACATTGACGCCTATGATGTGCTCGCGCTTTCTCCGCCACCATCACGGCCATCACAATCTGGGCTATCGCATCATCGAAAAGGGCTTCGATCTGCTGCTGGCCGGGTACCGGCGCAGCCTGGATGTCGCCCTGCGCTTCCAGTTCATCACGCTGTTGATCTTCTTCGCCACGGTTGGGCTGACGGTCTACCTCTACATTATCGTGCCGAAGGGCTTTTTTCCGGCGCAGGACACCGGCTTGGTCCTCGCCGTGACCGAGGGTCCCCAGGACGTCTCCTTCAAGCGCATGGCGGAGTTGCAGCAGGCCCTGACCCAGGTCCTGTTGGAGGACCCGGACACCCTTGCCTATGCCTCCACGATCGGGGCCGGCGTTGGCGGGCAGACCGGCAATAACGGCCGCGTGTTCATCGCGCTGAAACCCTGGGATGAGCGCGTCGGCGGATCGGCGCAGCAGTATATCGCGCGCCTCCGCCCGAAACTGGCAAAGGTCCAGGGCGGCGCCATGTTCCTGCAAGCCGCCCAGGACATCCGTGTCGGCGGCCGGTTGGCGAAGACCGAATTCCAATACACCTTGCAAAGCGCCGACCTGGACGATCTGTACCAATGGGCACCCCGCATCCTGGAGCGGCTGCGCGGCCTGTCCATGCTGCGGGACGTCACCACCGACCAGCAGGTTGGCGGCACCTCGGCGACCTTGACCATCGACCGCGACCAGGCGGCACGCTTCGGCATTCAGCCGCAGGCGATCGACGACACGCTGTACAACGCCTTCGGCCAACGCCAGATCACTCAGTATTTCACCCAGGTGAACACCCACAAGGTCATCCTGGAGGTCCTGCCCGATCAGGGATCGGATATCGAGACGTTGAACAAGCTCTACGTCAAATCCAGCACCGGCCAGGCCGTGCCCCTCGCATCATTCGTGACGTGGTCGACCAAGCCGGTGCAACCGCTGTCCATCAGCCACCAGAGCCAGTTCCCGGCGGTGACGATCTCCTTCAACCTGGCGCAAGGGGCGGCGCTGGGTGAGGCCGTCGATGCGATCAATGCGGCGATGCGCCAGATGGGCACCCCGATCACCATACGCGGCACATTCCAGGGCACCGCGCAGGCCTTCCAATCCTCCCTGGCCAGCCAGCCCTACCTGATCGCGGCGGCGCTGATCACCGTCTACATCATCCTGGGCATGCTGTACGAGAGCTACATCCTGCCACTGACCATTCTGTCCACCCTGCCGTCCGCCGGCGTCGGCGCGCTGCTAATGCTGATGATCGTGCAGTACGACCTGTCGGTCATCGCGCTGATCGGGGTGATCCTGCTGATCGGTATCGTGAAAAAGAACGGCATCATGATGGTCGATTTCGCCATCACCGCAGAACGGCAGAACGGCGCCAAACCGCTGGACGCGATCCGACAGGCCTGTTTGCTGCGGTTCCGACCGATCCTGATGACGACCTTGGCGGCAATGCTGTCCGGCCTGCCGTTGATGCTGGGCTCGGGGGCGGGGTCGGAACTGCGCAAGCCTTTGGGATATGCGCTGGTGGGTGGTTTGGCGCTCAGCCAGATCCTGACGCTTTATACGACGCCGATTGTGTACCTGTATCTGGACCGGTTGCAGCATTGGCTGTCGCCGCGGCGGGTGGCGATGCCCGCCCTGGCCGCCAAGCTGGGGGCGGAGGGGGATTAGGGCGGGGCTTCCGCCCCGGAACCCGACCAGGGCTCTGCCCTGGACCCGCCAAAGGCG